>Ga0187878_1000267_pt1 | contig 63716 bp, 42 predicted proteins | sample June2016WEW_17_1_FD_132979 | JGI IMG/M metagenome (GOLD analysis project Ga0187878, IMG submission 132979) | Peatland microbial communities from SPRUCE experiment site at the Marcell Experimental Forest, Minnesota, USA - June2016WEW_17_150 | ecosystem: Environmental > Terrestrial > Soil >... | reverse complement strand
GTTTTGCCATCGCGGCCGGGGCAAAGACGTCGGGCTTATCATACACCTTTCCGCGGGGACGACGCTTAGCCCGGACCCCAACGCCAAAGAGCTTGCCTGCACGGTAGAAGAGGCGTTGAAAATTGGGGCAGATGCCGTATCGGTGCATATCAATCTTGGAGCGGATACCGACAAGGAAATGCTGAGGCAGCTTGGATATGTCGGTGAACGGTGTATGGAATGGCAGATGCCGCTTCTGGCGATGATGTACATTCGCGGGCCGAAGATAAAAAACGAGTATGATGTAAATAACGTCAAGCATGCGGCGCGAGTGGCGGCGGAGCTCGGCGCGGATATTGTCAAGGTGGTTTATACGGGCAGCCCGGAGAGTTTTGCGGAAGTAGTTGAGGGGTGTCATTTGCCTGTGGTAATAGCGGGCGGAGAGAAGATGGAGACGGACGAGCAGATTGTCGAAATGATAGAAGGGGCTTTGAAGGCGGGGGCGGCGGGGCTGTCGATAGGCCGAAACGCGTTCCAGCACAAAGACCCTACGAAAATAGTATCGGTTTTCAGCAAAATGGTGCATGATGGCCTTTCGAAGGAAGATGCGTTGAAAATGCTGAAAGAATAAGGAAAAAGGGGTCAGGCCCCTTTTTACGTTGAGTATTTGGAGATTTGAATATGATAGGCAAGAAGATACGATTGGAAAGAATAATTGACCGCAACAGCGGTAAAACCGTAATTATCCCGATGGACCACGGCGTGACGGTGGGGCCGATACCGGGCCTGGAGGATATGCGTGAGGCGGTCAGCGGGGTTGTGGCAGGCGGTGCGAACGCGATTTTGATGCACAAAGGGATTGTTCGCGCAGGCCATCGAGGGACGGGCAAAGACGTGGGGCTGATTATTCATCTTTCGGCGGGCACGTCGCTTAGCCCGGACCCCAACGCCAAAGAGCTTGTCTGCACGGTGGAAGAGGCGGTGCAGCTTGGGGCCGACGCGGTGTCGGTGCATATAAATTTGGGCGCTGAAACCGATAAAGATATGCTCGGCCAGCTCGGCTTTATAAGCAAGAGATGTATGCAGTGGCAGATGCCGCTTGTGGCGATGATGTACACACGCGGAGAAAAGATTAAGAACGAATTCGACGTAATGTATGTTAAGCACGCGGCTAGAGTCGGTGCGGAATTGGGCGCCGATATTGTCAAGGTTCCCTATACCGGCAGTATTGCGAGTTTCAAGGAAGTAGTCAGAGGTTGTACTGTGCCTGTTGTGATAGCGGGCGGGCCGAAGATGGATAGCGACGAGGACATATTCAATATGGTTGATGGCGCGTTGAAGGCCGGCGCCACTGGAGTATCGATTGGCAGAAACGCCTTCCAGCACAAAAACCCTGAAAAAATGGTCGCTGCGCTTTGCAAAATGGTGCATCATGGCGCCAGCGTCAAAGAAGCAATGGAAATGTTGCAGGCGAAATGAAAATGAAAAAGCTTTGGGTAAATGCGTCGCCGTATGACAAGAAGATAGTTACAACCGCATTGGAAAGCGGGGCGGCGGCGGTGGTGCTGCCGGAAGGCAAAGCGGAGACGGTGCGGCAATTAGGCAAGATAAAAATCGTCGCAAAAGACGGCGATATCAGGCCCGGCGTTGACGTTGTGTTTGTTGACGTGGCGGGTAAGCAGGACGAGGACAGGGCGGCGGCGGTTCCCGCAGATAAAATCTTAGTTTTGCGGATGCTGGACTGGACGATTATCCCGATTGAAAACCTGCTTGCCAGACGCGGCAAAAATATAATGGTGCAGGTGGCCGACAGCGTGCAGGCGAAATTGATGGTGGAGATACTGGAAAAGGGCGTTGACGGAGTGGTTTTGAATACCTCGAACGTCAATGAGATTAAAAAAACGGCTGAGGTATTGCAGGGCATAGGTGAAAAGGTTGAACTTGTAATCGCGACGATAAAAACCATCAAACAGCTTGGTATGGGCGACCGGGCGTGCTTAGATACCTGCACGCAGATGTCGCCGGGCGAGGGGATGCTGGTGGGTAATACCGCGTCGGGATTCTTCCTGGTTCATTCGGAGTCGATTGAAAACCCCTACGTTGCGGCAAGACCCTTCCGCGTTAATGCCGGGGCGGTTCACGCATATACGCTTGCGCCGGGCGGCGGGACGAAGTATCTTGCGGACCTCAAGGCGGGCGATGAGGTGTTGATTGTTGATTTCAAAGGCAAAGGTCAGGTCGCGTATCTGGGCAGGAACAAGATTGAGAAACGTCCAATGATGCTCATCGAAGCAGAGGCGGAAGGCGTTTCGATAACGCTTGTGATGCAGAATGCCGAGACGATTCGATTGGTCAGCCCTGAAGGACGACCAATTTCGATTACCTCGCTCAAGGCGGGCGATAAGGTTTTTGCCCATATTGAAAAGGGCGGCAGACACTTCGGAATGAAGGTTGAGGAAACGCTCGTAGAAAGGTAATTATGGACTGGACAAGCGATATAGTCCCCGTGCTGTTGGCGGTGGGATGTGGGGCGGTCATCGGTTTTGAGCGCCAGCTCAAGCACAAACCGGCGGGGCTTCGGACAAACATTCTGATATGCCTCGGCGCGGCGGTCTTCACCATAATCTCACGGGAGATGGCATCCGGCAGCCAGGATTCTATTACGCGAATCGCCGCGCAGATAGTTACAGGCGTTGGTTTTCTTGGCGCAGGCGCAGTCATTCAGGACAGGGGCGGTATTCATGGCCTGACTACAGCGGCGACAATATGGCTTGTGGCAAGTATCGGTATGGCGTGCGGGGCACGATTTTATTATCTGGCGATTACTACCACCGTGCTGGCGATATTGGTGTTGGTAGGTCTTTGGCAGGTTGACAAGTACATCGGTGTTGGCCGGGACAACGGTCGAAAAAAAGAGATAAACAACCAATAGCCGATTATGAGCCGGGGGTAGGCGTCGCGGCGGGAGGCGTTGCCGATAAGTCGTTTCGATTTGGGTGAGTATGGCCATTGGCGGTAGAAGGGCGAATGTTGTTGTAATCGGAGGGGGGATTACAGGGCTGGTTGCTGGTTATGAGTTGGCCCGATTGGGATTTCCTGTTACGGTGCTCGAAAAAGACGAGGCAGTCGGAGGAATCACGGGGAGTTTTGAGGTAAACGGGTCTCGCGTGGACAAATTTTATCATCATTTTTTTAACAGTGACGAGCACCTGATACGTCTTGCCGGCGAGATTGGTCTTGGCAATCAACTGCATTATGCCCCGACGAAGACGAGCATTTATATAGGCAAGGCTTTTTTCAGATTATCGTCTCCGCTGGACGTGTTGCGATTCAGGCCTTTGGGTTTGGTCGACCGTGTTCGGCTGGGAATGCTGGTATTGAAAGCGAGAGGTCTTGCTGACTGGAGGCCGCTGGAGTCGGAGACCGCCGAGGAGTGGCTGATTAGTCGGTGCGGGAGACGAGTTTACTCGGTGATATGGGAGCCGCTTTTGCGTGCCAAGTTTGGTTCGTTTGCTCGCGAGGTGTCGGCGGCATGGTTCTGGAACAAATTAGTGTTGCGTGGCGGCAGCCGGAACAGCGTTGGGAATGAAGTGCTTGGGTACATCAACGGCAGTTTCGGCGCAATGGCGGAGACGCTGGCGGACAAAATCAGGGCGTTTGGCGGCGAAGTACAGGTGGGCGTGCCGGCCAAATCGCTGGTCATTGATAACGGCTGTGTGCAGGGCGTGCGGACGCAAGATGGAACGATTGACACAGAAGCTGTTATTGCCACACCTGCGCTGCCGATTATTGCGGATATGCTCGATGGGAGCGCGGACCGGACGTATGTCGATGGTTTAAGGCGTATTAAGTACCTGGCGAACATTTGCCTTGTGCTTGAATTGAGCAAGCCCCTTTCGGATATTTACTGGCTAAATATAAACGACCCTGACGTGCCTTTTACCGGCATAGTTGAGCATACGAATTTGCTGCCCATAGAGGCCTGCGGAGGCAGGCACATTGTGTATCTGTCTAAGTATATCGAGCAGAACAGTGATATATACAATATGAGCAGGGAGCAACTGCTGGAGTTTTCCGTGCCGCACGTCAGGCAGATATTCGCGGGGTTTGAGCGTGGGCATATTTTAGGATATCACGTTTTCAAAGCACCTTATGCGCAACCGCTTATAGAGCGTAACTACAGCAAGATTATCTGTCCGACTGAAACACCCGTAAAAAGGCTTTACATTGCTACTATGGCGCAGGTATATCCGCAAGACCGCGGCGTCAATTATGCGATATCGCAGGGACTGCTGACGGCCGGAATAACTGCGAAATGTCTGGGTTATTCTGAAACGAGTAAGTAAAAATGGCAAGAGTGAATGCAACTATTGCGATACTTGTGCTTCTTATACTGGTTTTATGCGTGCTTTGCTATATCGGCAGGCCGCTGATTAAGGGCCAATACGTGCCGGAAATAGGGACACTGCTCAATAGTATCGACAGGACCAATATCGGGGACAAGATATTAAACCACTACCTCAACCGGATAATGGAGGACGTTATATATAAAGTAGGACCTACCAAGGGGCTTAAGCTTGAAGATAAAGAGAGGGTATACCCCCTGCTGATTGGGCGACTGTTTGCCGCTTTGGTTGCACTTGCAGGCTTTATTGCCGGCGTGGCGTTATTTCTCATAAACAGCGGCAGGCTTCAACCGTCCGTTTCCAAAACGAAGACAGCAATTACGATAGTAATGGTAATTTTTGCCGGCACAATTATCCGACTGATTCTGGCAAAAGTGGTATTCGGCAACTTTGATATGCAGTCATACGAGACGGTGACCGACATCCTCAATGAAGGCGGCAACGTCTACGCGAAGACCGCCAGGTATAATTATTCGCCCGTGTGGTTTATGGTCCTTTTGGCGTTGAAGCAGATACAACTCGCGTTGGATGTGCCGTTTCATTTTGTCGTAAGGTCGTTTCTCTGCGGAGTCGATTTACTGACGCTTGGTGTTTTGCTTCTTATTGCCCGCGTTAAAAAACTGCCTGTAACCAGAACAGCCATATTTTTCTATCTCAGCCCCGTTTCATTTCTTGTGACCGGCTATCAGGGGCAGTTTGAGAATTTTGCGATGTTGATGGTGCTGATTGGTATTTTGATGTATCTCAGGTTCACAGCCAGGCCGGTTTTGAGGACGGCGTTGCTGTGGCTGTTTGCCACGGCGGGGATGATTGTCAAACACAACGTGTTTTACGAGCTTATTATTTGTCTTAATTCTTCCATAAAGCGATATTGGGTAAAATTGTCCCTGTTCATAGTTTCGGTCATTGTTTTTCTTTTACTGTTTATTCCGTACTGGAAGACAGGTAGCAGAGGGATAATCGGGCACGTATTCAACTATAGTTCGTATCCCGGACTTTATGGATTGACGTCAATTTATGGATTGACGTCGCTGTTTACGCTGCCCCAATTGAAGTATTTCTTTATAGTGGCGATGTTCTTCTTCCCGTTTTATTTAAAGAGCAGAGATATAATCGCTCAGTGCCTGCTGGGTGCGATTTTCTTTTTGACTTTTATAACCGGTTTTTCGACACAGTATTTTGTGCTGCCTGTGGCATTAGCGGCGATTCGGCCTTCGAAATTCTCTTTGTTTTATACTATCGTCGCTTCCGCCGTGTTGCTCGGCAATTATAACAACGTTTTTATACTTGGTTTTAACCTGCTCAAATTGAACATGGTATGGATGGCCGTGATATGCTGGTTTATAGCCGAGATGCGGTTGGACAGACGGACAGCCGTTTGCGAAGTTGTGGTATCGAAGAAAGATGAAAAACATAAAACTCGGCGGCTATGAGCCGGGCGTAGGCGTCGCGGCGGTCCAGTTGTTCGGGTCGTTGCCATATTGCGTTGTGCTTGTTCGCGTCAGCGATTTGCCCAAACCATCAGCCCCGGTTGGCCAGAGGTCAACATCGCACGGCTCACCGTTTGGATGCGAGCCGTCGCTGTAGTCAACCCGCTCAACACGGATATATTGTCTTATGCCCAGGTCGTTAACATCGCCCGGCTTCGACAATTCAATCGTTTCGCCTTCGTTGGCGAGCTTCCCGCTGTAAGGCCCGTAAATAATGCCGGTAGATACGGATGGATACCTTGCCTCGAAAGCTGTGACATTTTTGACGACCAGGATTTTGGAGCCGGCGGCGATAGTGACAGCGTTTGGCGAGGCCGGGAACGTGTAATCGATGCCATTGGTGAATTTCCAGGGGGTGCTTACATTGGAATCATAGAGCGTTACGGCCGATGATGATATGTTTAGAAGCTCGATGTATTCGTATTCGCTGCTGGAATATGAGCCGCTCGCCGGCCAGTCGGGGTGATACATAATCTCGGAGATGATAATCGGGCCGATTTTAGGATAAGCATTTGCTGCGCCGGGGGTGTTCGTGCTCATCGGGACAAAGTTGTAAGTTTTCGTGCTGGCCTTGTAGTATCTGCCAAAAGAAACATCTGTCTCGGAAGCGCCAAAGTCCTCTTTTTCACGATAGCCGGTGAAATTGCCGTTGGCGTCGAGCGCCGAGGTTAGGCATACGGATTCGCCGTTTTCGCTCAGGGCAAACGGTATAAGCCGTCCGGGGTCGCTGTTGGTTGAACCGAAGTTATTGCTTTCATAAACGACCAGATAGCCATTTGCCGGTATGCTTGTGCCTGTGGCGAAGCGATACTTCATCAGGTTGCTGTCGTTGTCGCTGAGGAACCAGCCGCCGATGTTGATTGCGCTTGCAGTGGTGTTTTTCAGCTCAATCCAGTCAGAGGCGGTATCGTGGGAATGCGCCAGTACCTCATTGATGACGATTGCGCCGGGGTTTGGGATGACGTTTGAGTCGTCCCAGCCGGGCGAGCCGTTGATATATGCGCTTGCGCGCCAGCTGTCTTTTTTACCCCAGTCGTTTGTATCGGAATCAGATGGGTTGACAATGGTAAGCGAATAGCCGTCGCCGTCGGTGATATTTCTCCAGCCGTCGTTATAGTTGAAGTCGAGAATAGTTCCGCCGACCGCGTCGAGCAGGCGTAATCTTTCGCCGCTGTTATCTAATGAGCCGGTATATTGGCCGGCGATATAGCGTCCCGTTCCGTATTTAGCCGCGAAGGCGTTCTGGTCTTTGACGACGAGAATATGCTGACCAGCCGTGAGCGTGTTAGGCCCGAACGTGAAGTTGACGCCTTTATCAAATTTGGCTAAGTTGAGATTGATTGTGCCTGAACCGACATTCTTCAATTCGATGTATTCCTTATTCGGGTCATTGGGGTTGTTGGTATCCAGCGGATGATACATAATCTCGGTAATCCGCAGATAATTTTTGAGATTTCCCACTTCATAAATGGCCTCATTCAGCGGACTCCATTTTTTTGTGCTGCTTTTGTATATTCTTGATTTGAGGTCGGTGCTTTTGTTAAGCGTAAAAGCGCCGGTATACTGGATTGCGCTTGATGAAATTGTCCCGGTAAATGGGGTTCGCGGGTCATTGCCGTCGATGGAATAGTAAATGGTGCCGCCCGAACTGCAGGGGTCAGTGAGGGTGAACGAGTCAGTGGATGATACATAGCCGCCGAATTTATACGAGCCGTTGACGTTAAAGACCGGTGCGCCGAAGGCGCGAGTGAACAGGCCCTGTTGTTCAAATACGGCCAGTATCGGGTCTTCACGGTTCGGTATGAAGGTATTGGGAATGAACAGCACTGGGTAATCTGATATGTCAGGCAGGACGGGTGATACTTCGCCGAATACCTCCCACCACTTTGCCAGTAAATGTGGTTTTGTCAATATGCCGTTGTTGCGGAAGTATTTGTGGATACGGTCGGCGAAAAGCTGTTGGAAGTCCGGATTCGCCTTTAGGGCGCGATATAATTGCGAGATGTAATCCCACGATAAATGGTTCAATCCGGTGGGGCTTGTCCAGTTGGGGAGGTCCTCAAAGGCGTTCACGTCCATGTGGTTTTCAGCTACCCAGGTTTCAATGCCTTCGGCGTCCCAGACGGAGAACCTGAATTTGCCTGTGGATGACCTTTCGCGGTGGATGGTGTAATTGTTGCCGGGCCAGTCGAAGTTCGAAGAGTAGATTTGGAGAATGAGATAATCTACGAACTGAGTTATATCGAACTGGCCGGCGACATAATTATAATAGGTTGTATTGGACAGATCGTGGGTGTTAGCGTAATTCATAAGGTTGTTAAAGGCAGTCCAGTCGCCGTTTCTAAGCCCGCTTTGGGTAATGATATCGAAGTCGTTATCAGTGCCGTACCATTCCTGATAAAATGCGTTATCGGCTCTCCCTGTCGGGTTGTAGTATGCCTTGAAGGCGCCGTTGATATAGAGATTGGCGTATGTGCCTGTTTCCTGGGTTCCGCCCATTTCCTGGAATAGCCGTCTCATCCATTCGTCCTTGACAAACGGGGTGCAGGAATCGTTATGGCCCGCCCGCAGGCAGATACTTTTGAAACGTGCGACATCAATGAACGGGAAGAATTGGTATTCGAGCCGGCTGCTGCCGTAGTCGCTGCTGAAGAACACGTTGAAGCTGATTTTATTGCTGTTCCAGTTTGGCCACCAGTTTATCCAGCAGGTATTCCAGTCGTTGCCTCTGGTATAACGCGGTCGCGTATAGTCGCTGCCGTGGGTGCGAATACCGCAGTCGATTTGGAGGTCGGAGCTGGTTTGGGGGTCGATGATTTCGAGTGAGACAGGCCGTTCATAGGCGCTTCCCCGCTTAATCATATTATTGTAAGTGCCTGCGCCGCCAGATTGCCATGTTCCATCACTGGCATAGTAGCCGCCGACGATTGCCATAATGCCGTTTGGCTCATAGAAGGTCTGGTTGGGGTCGCCGACAAGGGAAATAAGCGGCATTGCTTTGACGGCGGAGCTTGCGCCGAAAATATATGTATGCGTTTCTATGGGTGAAGGTTTGTAGCCGGTTTTGATGGCAGCCGCCCTGATACATTTTGTGCTGCTGATGGATATGGGCGAGGTATAACGGATACTGGTTGGAGTATTTACTTCGCCTGCGATGGGAGGACGACCGTCGGTGGTGTAGTAGATATTTGTGCCCGACGTGGTGCAGGCCAGGGTCAGCATAAAGTTGGTGTCATAGAAGCCGCGTTGTCGGCTTAAGTCAACATTGTCTATTTCGCCAAGATAAGCGTTGTTGTTAGCGGCGCCGGGCGTTGCGGTAGAGAAGAAACGCCAGTTTTCTTCTGCGTCCGGGTAACGTCCATAAGAGATGTTGGTTGCTTGCGCACCAAAAACAACGGCGTCAATCTGTGTAACGCCATCGGTATCGTAAAGCCCTATTTCCTCACCGCTGCCTGAGAGTTTGAAGTTGGTGTGAAGCGGGCCTTGTGTTGTTTCGTCATCGGCCCAGAATATGAGAAATCCACGGGCAGGGATGGTGGTTTGCGATGAATAGCCGGTGGGAATATGAAATTTAGTTGGGTCGGTAAGGTCGTCTGTCAGATACATTCCCGCCATATCTACCGATGTGTCGCCAAGATTGTAAATTTCAATCCAGTCGTCGTAGTCACCGTGTGGGTCGTGGATGCCACTTGAGCTGTTGTTGGAGGCCATAAACTCGTTGATGAAAAGCATGCTGCCGTGTGTTTGCCACTGATTTGCCAGGAACGCGAAATCGGCGAAATCAATGCCGTTCAGACCGTCGAAGTCCGCGCAGATGGATGTTTCTTCGCATGACTCCGCATCAAGCCACTGGTTGGCGAATATCTCCAAATCGTAGATGTTAACCCAGCAGTTACTGTTGAGGTCGGCTGAAGGGCACCGGCCGGCAAATGTGGAGGCGATTAATATGCAGATTAGGACTGGAAGCGCAAAACAATATTTGTTACGGCTGGTTGTCAATTTCATCAACCTCTCAATTTAGATTTCGTTTTGGATGTGCTCTCTTATTTTAGCAATTTCGGGCACCAAGGGCAATGCCAACAGGCCAGAGAAATCCAGAAATAATGTAAAAGTGTGGGTTTGGGTTTGTTATATGTCCCAGTCGGCGGGTGGTTTTTCGGCCCGACTGGTAAAGTGCAAACGCTGGATTTCGCGGAGGAGTTCGCCGCGTCGGTTGTTGCGAAGGCAGTCGGAGATGATTTTTACGTTTTGCTTTTGGTAATACTGCATCAGTGCTGCCTGTAGCCGTTTTTCCGCCCGGCCGCGGGGAATATGGATTGAACGCTCTTTTGTATCCCGTTCGCTTACAAACATCGCTGTTGAGAGCGTTAAAGGCACTGGGACGAAATCCTGGACCTGCCTTGGCCGCCAATGCCGTCGCACAAGGTATTCGGTAAGCTTAATTGCGTCGTCGATTTGACAGCCGGGATGTGCGCTTATGAAGTAGGGGACTAAATACTGCTCTTTTCCTGCTTTGCGGGTTGCCTCGTTGAAGCGTGCCTCAAATTCCTCAAAAATCTCGAAGCCGGGTTTGCTCATCAGGTCAAGCACATGTGGGCAATAGTGTTCCGGGGCGACCTTGAGATGTCCACCGACGAAATGCCGGGTCAGCGTATCTATGTAGTCGCTGTTTTGCAGGGCCAAATCGTGGCGGATGCCTGAGGCGACATATACGTTTGATTTTTTCGCCCCAGTCGTTTCCCATTTCAAAAACGCCTCGAACATTTTTAATTGGCTGCCATAATCGACTCGCATATTCCTACAAATGGCGGGGAAAAGACAGCTTGGTCTGCTGCAAGTGCCTGCTTTGTCGCATTTCATCCCGAACATATTTGCGGTTGGCCCGCCTATGTCGAATATCGTGCCGTGGAAGTCGCGATGCGAGCGAAATCGGTCGGCCTCGGCAATCAGCGATTCAATTGAGCGTGAGGAGATGTCTTTGCCCTGGTGGAAATATATGGAGCAGAATGCACAGCCACCGAAACAGCCGCGATGGGTGGTTATCGAGAATTGCACCGGCTTTAACGCCGGGACGCCGCCTGCCGAATCGTATTTCGGATGCCAGCATCGGGCAAATGGAAGCTCATACAGTGAATCGAGGGCAGTGCTGTTAATTGGCTCAGCGGGCGGCAATACTACGATTTTGCCGGGGTCCTGTTCCTGAATGATGGCGGAGCCGGCGGGATGCGCCTGTTTTTGATATTGAAGTTGAGCCGACATAGCAAGCGAATTGTCTGCCTGCTGTTGTGCGAGCGAAGGCAGGCGCACGGCATTGTCCGGCAGGGTGGAGCCGGTTTTAATCGTGTAGGCCGTGCCTGGAATGTCGGTCAGGCGGTCGATGGATTCGCCATTGTTTAATCGCTTTGCGATTTCGATAATCTGCTGTTCCGCCATACCGTGAACCAGCAGGTTGGCCTTAGCGTCGATTAGCACCGAGCGTTTTAGTTTATCTTCGATGTAATCGTAATGCACAAGCCGGCGAAGCGATGCCTCAAGTCCGCCGAGAACTATTGGCACATCAGGATATGCTTGGCGTGCCCTGGCCGAATAAACGAGTAAGGGCCGGTCGGGCCGTAAGCCCAATTGTCCGGCGGGGCTGTAAGCATCTTCTTTTCGCTTATGCCCCAGCGAGGCATAAGCATTCAGACGTGAATCGATGCAGCCGCTGGTTATGCCCCAAAATAGCCGGGGTCTGCCCAATGCCCGAAATGGCTCAACGCTTCGCCAATCTGGCTGCGCCAGTATCGCAACGTGATAGCCCCGGCTTTCCAAAAGCCGAGCAATCAGCGCGACGCCAAACGACGGATGGTCAACATACGCATCGCCGGTAATCAGGATGATGTCCGCCTGATGCCACCCGCGCTGATGAATCTCCTCAGCAGTCGTCGGGAAAAAACAGTTCGTGTTTTGTGCCAATTTGTTCATACAACTATCTTACCACGCTTTGTTTTTTTCTGTTCATAATTTGAGAGATAAAATTAGCAACTGTGCTGACGAAACGTATGCATTGTATCGGACTATCAAAGTTGTTATTGGACGCAAATGGGTTACCCAGATTGCCTGTTTTTCGCGGTCAAGTTAACCGATACGGGCGTTTGTTGCCCAGTTCAAAAAGTGGGTAAAAAAGTGCAGTGATGTTAAAGAGATGGCCGACTGTGAGAGCAGTGTTGAAAAGTGAAAAAAGGTGGCTCTGGAAAATGACCAAACCGGCCATAATTAGCCAGGCCTTATTGACCCGACACGCAAAAACTCGCAAGTTAGATGGTGATTCTGGGTTCAACAAGCAACGGCTAAAAGCTAAAAGGCGAGAGCCACATGAACAATGGGAGAGCGGACGTTGCTCTCCCATTCTTTTTTAGCTGAATACAATGCCGGAATAATAAAAAGGGAGGCAAGGACTCAGCTTTTCATCATTGACCCTATCGTCGGTCTCGATTTATTTTATCTGATCCGCCTCCCTTGCGAAAACTACTCCGTTGACCCGCGGCGGTAACCAGCCGGTGGCTCATAAGTGTAATTATAACAGCCCTGTATGCCCCGGCAAATAAGAAAAGGGCAAAATTGACCGTTTTCCGCTGCCGCGCTACTAATGTCTTCAAGACAGTGTTTTCGCCCTGAAAAAACGTCTTTTTAAGTTAAAATCCCCCAAATCTATGCCGATACAGTGTATAGAGGTAATTTGCCGCAGAACCTCGTAACCGGTTTATTGAGGAAGACCGTGAAAGTTGAAAATCTTGCCAGCGATATAATCGCTTTTACACTCGAGCGTGAGCCGCAAATGAACGGCGAACTTCAGGCCGTAATCGATATGACAGCCGAGCATTCGGATTGTAACGTCATTCTCAATTTCAAGAACATCGATATTATCACAAGCTCAAGTTTGACAAGGTTGCTCGAACTCCGGCAGACACTGCTCGCTTTGGGGCACCAGATGGTTCTTTGCAACATCCACCCCTTCACAAAAAGCGCATTTGAGATTACGGGGCTTGACGGGGTTTTCACGCTTGCCGCCGACAAGCCGGCTGCCGTGGCGGTCCTTCGCAGCAACTGGCCCGTTCCGACCCTGTAAGACAGGCAATCTGTCGGCCCGGAACTAAACACCCCTAATTTACGAAAACCTGTTGCAATTTCCGCGAGCAGAGATTAGCATTTAGGCTGCCGGTCTGGCTTAGGATGTTCCACCATGACCGGAGTTGCTGCTGAGCAGGGACACTTTGGTCAGGCAGGTTCGCCGTGATGGCTGAAAAAACCCAAAACAAGCCGGGTAAAAGCGCCCCTAGGGGGGACGTCAGCGATTATGTCAAGTCGCTTAGCGAGGAGTATCGCATGCTCGTCGTCCTCAAGGCCCAGTTGTATGGCGGAAGCTGGGAGCCGATGCTCGATGACCTTCGTAATCGTCTTGCAGGCAAACCCTATATTTTCAAGCTCGCCAGCAGAATCCAGGAAGATATTGAGCGGATTGAGCAAATGCAGAAATTCGAGGCGGACCGTAAAGTTGACCTTGCGGATTATGTGGAAGTTTGATAACGCCTCGGTAAAATTGGTTGTCCGGGCATAGAAGTTGTCGTCGGCCCCGAATTGGTCGGCGATGGAGGTGATGAAGATGCTGAAATTACGTTTTGCACTGTTAGCAGTGACTTCCCAGATTATTTTTGCGTCGATGCTTTATGCCCAGGACGAATTACGCTGGCTGATTCCGCGGGCAATGGTTGCGTCGACCGAGCTTAAAGTCGTCTGGCAGTTCAATCTGCCGATGGGCGAAGGCGAATCGCTTGATCAGTTATTTTTGTGCGGCAATCGGCTTTGTGCTTTGTCCAGCCGGAATTTTCTGTCCTGCAGAAATAGGGCGGACGGCAACGTGATGTTCGCCAACTCTATTGCGCCGGCCGGGCTTCCGGTAGCTGGTTTTGAATCTTATAAAGGCGAGCTGATTACCATAGTCGGCAATAAATTTGTAGAACTCAGCGCCGACTTTGGCACCGAGAAGACAACCACAAACATCACCTCCGGGGCGGTATGCCCGGTTGTTCGCAATGACTCCTTTTTCTATATTGCCGGCCTCGACAAGCGCATTCACGTCCTCAAGGCCGACGACAAGGTGCAGGTTTTTGAGGTTGCTGCGGAAAATGACTCTCGTATAACGTCGGTCCTGGCCGAGCAGGAGTTCGTTGTATTCGCCACCGAGGCGGGCAACGTGATACGTATAGCCCCCGACAAGTCCGTGAAGGTTTGGCAGTTTAAAGCGCCGGCGGCCATCATCGGCCCCGTTGTTCACGACACAAATTCGCTGTATTTTGCCTGCCGCGACACGTGCGTTTACCGGCTCGAATTATCTTCGGGCAAGTTATTGTGGAAATACCAGACGCAGGGGATTCTCGATGTCGCCCCTCAGCTTGGCGGCAAACTGGTTTACCAGTGCGTTCCCGATACGGGGCTGGCCGCGATTGATAAGACAACCGGTAAATTTGTCTGGCTGGTTAAAGATGGGGTCGGCTTGCTGTCTGAGTCAGGCGATAAGACGTTTGTTATTACCAAAGGCGGGCTTCTGACGGCGATGGATAACGTAAAGGCGAAACAGCTTTATTCGGTATATTTAGGTTTGCCCGTCAAATACGCGACCAACACCGCCGATGCGAAGATTTACATTGCCGACGCCGAGGGGCGAATTGCCTGCCTCGAGCCGGCCAAGTAATTGTCTTGCCGATATGTGACCTTGAAAGGGGACATTCGAATGGATGTGAAAATCAAAACCGCACTGATTAGTGTCTCCGACAAAACAGGCGTTGCCGATTTTGCCCAGACGCTTGCCGAGATGGGCGTCAAAATCATCAGCACGGGCGGCACCGCCAAGGCGCTTGCCGAGGCCGGAGTGGACGTTACCCCAATCGAGAACGTTACCGGCTTTCCGGAAATGATGGATGGCCGCGTAAAGACCCTTCACCCCAAGATTCACGGCGGGCTGCTTGCGCTTCGCGACAAGGCCGACCACAAGGCCGCGATGAAGCAGCACGGTATCGAACCGATTGATTTGGTTTGCGTGAACCTTTATCCCTTTGAGCAAACCGTTGCCAAACCCGGCTGCAAATTTGAGGAGGCCATCGAGAATATCGATATCGGCGGCCCGAGTATGATTCGCTCCGCGGCAAAAAACCACAAGTTTGTTGCCGTTGTTACAAGCCCCGACCAGTACGACAAGGTTATTGAGCAGATGCGGAAAAATAACGGCTCAGTAAACGAAGCGATTCGAGGCGAGCTGGCCAGGGCCGCGTTTTCCCTGACGGCCGTATACGATGCTGCGATATCGCGTTACCTCAACAAAAAAGCGGACGTTCAATTTCCCGAACGGCTTTCGATTCCGCTCAAAAGAGAGATGTCTCTTCGTTACGGTGAAAATCCGCATCAGCCGGCGGCGTTTTATAAGCTTGCCGCGAGCGGCGAACCCTGCGTCGGCGCGGGTAAAATAATGCAGGCGGATACCGAAATAAGCTTCAATAACCTGCTGGACTCCAATGCGGCGTTCGAGCTTGTAAAGGAATTCGATGAGCCGGCGGCGGTTATTATTAAGCATCTTAATCCCTGCGGCTGCGCAATCGACGACGATATTTGCGTCGCTTACCGCAAGGCATACGAGGGCGATGTAACAAGCGCATTTGGCGGAATAGTGGCCGTCAACCGCAAGGTCAATATCGAACTTGCGCAGACGATTATGGAATCATACAGCAGGTTCGGCAAGGCCCTCGGCGCAGAGGGGTTCTTTGCCGAGGTAATTATCTCGCCGCAGTTCGAGCCGGAGGCAATCGAGATAATCCGCACGCTTAAAAGCTGGGGCAGCAGGGTGCGCCTTGTTGAAACGGGCGCAATCGATAAAAACAAAATCGACGCAGGCGAGTTTGACCTTCGCTGCATAGTAGGGGGAGTGCTGATTCAGAAGCGTGACCTCGTCGGCTGGGAGCCGAAATTGCTGACCGTTCCCACGAAAACAAAGCCCACCGATGAACAACTCGCGGACCTCCGTGTCGCCTGGCTTGCCGCCAAGCATACTAAAAGTAACGCCATTGTGCTTGCCAAAGGCCGTAAAATCATCGGCATCGGCGCGGGTCAGATGAATCGCGTGCAGTCAGGTTTTATCGCCGTCAAGCACGCAGGCGAGCAGGCGAAGGGTTCCGTTATGGCATCCGACGCGTTTTTCCCATTCCCTGATAATGTCGATAATGCCGCAGCAGCAGGAATCGTCGCAATCGCCCAGCCGGGCGGTTCTAAGAAGGATAACGAGGTCATCGCCGCCGCCGACAAATACGGCATCGCTATGGTCTTCACCGGCAAACGACATTTCAAGCATTAAGAAGTTTCGGCTGTGTTTACCACGCCAATAATATAAAAAGAAAAAGCCCGACGAAGTGTCGGGCTTTTTTTTGCATTTTTAATTTGTGGCTGGTTTTACCCGCCTTCGCAGAAAGCCACGGGTGTAAACCCGTGGATGAATGCGAAAAGGGCAACCCTACGAAGCTTTAGCGAAGTAGGGTATGCTTCGGCGGGTTTCGCCGAAGCAAGTGAAGATGTCACGGCTGTAAAGCCGTGGAGCTTCACTACAGGCCTGCTGCCTTGCGGAGTTTTGCGGTCATATCGGTTTTTTCCCAGGTGAATTCGGGAAGATTTCGGCCGAAATGTCCACCGTGACTGGTCTTTGAGTAAATCGGCCTTTCGAGTTTGAGATGTGTAATCATCCCCTTTGGAGTGAGCGGGAAAAGTTTGCGGACGATATCGCCGAGTTTCCTGTCGCTGATTTTTCCCGTGCCCTTGGTATCGACGAGGACCGAAAGGGGGTCGGCAAAACCGATGACGTAAGACAGTTGAATCTCGCAAGCATCGGCAAGGCCCGCTGCGACGATATTCTTTGCGACGTATCTGGCCATATAGCTTGCGGTTCGGTCCACTTTTGTGGGGTCTTTGCCGCTGAAGCATCCGCCGCCGTGTCTGCCACGGCCTCCGTATGTATCGACGATAATTTTTCTGCCCGTCAGGCCGCAGTCGCCCGCGGGGCCGCCGATGACAAATTTGCCCGTCGCGTTGATGTGAAAGACCGTGCGCTTATCGACTAATTTTTTCGGCAGGACCGGCAGCACGACCTTTTCGATTATTTGCTTGCGTAACTGGGCGTGAGATATATCGGGGTCGTGTTGCGCCGCGACGACAACTACCGGGATATGCGATGGTTTGCCGTTGGTATATTCGACTGTTACCTGGCTTTTGCCGTCCGGTCGCAACCAGGGCAGTTTCTTTGTCTGTCTCATTTGCTCCAGGCGAGTTGTTATCGCGTGTGCCAGCTGAATCGGCATTGGCATCAATTGCGGCGTATCCTTGCAGGCGTATCCGAACATAAGGCCCTGATCACCCGCTCCCTGCTCCTTGTGCAGACCGGCGCCTTCCGTTACGCCCTGCGATATATCCGGGCTTTGCTGGCCTATCGAAACCAGCACCGCGCAGTTTTCGTAATGAAAACCAACCGCGGGGTCATCGTAGCCAATGTCTTTAATTGTTTGGCGAACAACCGCAGGTATATCGACCAACGCTTTTGTCGTGATTTCGCCTGCCACAACCACCATATCGTTTTTGACCAGCGTTTCACAGGCGACCCTGCTTTTCTTGTCCTTGGCAAGACAAGCATCCAGGACCGCGTCGGATATGCAATCCGCGACCTTGTCCGGGTGTCCCATTGTTACTGATTCGCTGGTGAAAAGATACTTTTCCGCGCCGATGCTTGCTTTTTGTTTTGCCATTTGTATTAGCCCCATTGTTAATGCGTCGGATTGTGCCCGGCTTATTGGCCGGCGCCTTCGTTAAGCGTCCAGTCATACCTTAGGTATCCAATTGTATAGTTGCCCGTCTCAAGATAATCGATATCCTGCTGCGAGATATACTTCGTCAAAAAGTGAAGTACCGCTCTTAAAGCCGGCTCCTGCTGCTTGAACTTGAGGTCGGTTCCGTATTTGGTGACAAACTGTCCTCCGTACCATGTGGGATTCAATAGCGACGACAGGGACACTGTCTGGTTTTCACGGTCTATCTTGAGGGCGTGTGAGCCGGCGATAAATTTCTTTACCTGGTCGTCAAGCTGCGCCGAGAGATTCTGGCCGCAATACGCCTCGTTTCGCAAAGGCACTCCTGAAATCGAGGCATAAGACATTGCGAATAATACCCTTGGCTCACCGAATTCATTTTGGAAGAACCGCTGCTCAATTTCCCGCAGCGTAAACTCCTCGTCCATTATGATGAATTTGTGCTCATCCCATATTCCTTTTATGTGCCTGATGCTGTTGGGGGGCCAGAAAAGCCGAAGCATCCTGTTTGACTCTATCGGGTAATTCTCAATGATTATCCTGATAAGCTCGAGGTTATACCCGTTTATCCAGAACGCAAGCTTGTCATCTTTTGACCACGAGTTGTAATCATTGCGGTTCAATCCCCTGAATTTGTCCAGCAGCGCGGCCAATTCGAGCTTCTTACGGGCAAGTGTCTTGTAGTCAACCATACCATCCCGGTTGACGTACTTTCTCAGAAACTCCGTGCATTTACCGCAGAGTTGTGCCGCAGTTGTGCTGGCGACGGGCGATGTCGATTTTGGTTTTTTTGTAACGTTCTCAACTGGCGTTACTTTTTGTGGCTTATTTGGTTCGGCCGGCTTTGCCGCCTGCACGTTTTGTTCGGCTGCAGGGGCTTTTGGTGTATTCGGTTCAGGCGGGGTTGACTGCTCAATCTTGACCGGCTCAGGTTTTACCGCAACGGCTTGGGCAGGGGGTGTTGGCATCGCAACATTTGCCGACTTCTGCTCGCAACCCCAGCCAACCAGCAATGTTATTGTCAATACTGCCGTAAAAACGACATACTTGCTCATATTATGCTTTCCATTATTGCCATGCAATATTTCCGTGCTAATACCAGCCCAAAACCCGTAAGAATAAAATAATTGACCTATAAATGCAACAGTTAAGTGCCTGATTTTTCTATCGTTGGCGCCTCAAATCTTATCCTTTCAGCACCGCCAGCGGGATCATTCTCGCCACGGGCCTTGCCCAGCCACACTGGCTGACAATCCGCACCACCTCGTCGATGTTCTTATACGCCGCGGGGGCCTCTTCCTTTATCCGGCGTCTGTCGCCGGTAATCAGTTTTATCCCGGCCATACTTCTTTTGAATTCGTCGTCACTAATCAGTGCTTCACCGGCGTTTTTGCCGTGTCGGCCTTTGCCTGATGCCGCGGTCCTGCTCATCACCCGGCCCGCGCCGTGATTCACTGAGCAAAGCGACTCATCTGAATTGCCTGTTCCCACCATAAGGTAGCTGGCCGTGCCCATCGAGCCGGGCGTGATTATCGGTTGGCCCACCTCTTCAAAAGGCGTTGCCGTCATAAGCCCAGGCCCGAACGCCCGTGTTGCGCCTTTGCGGTGGACCCACAGCGATTTGCCCTGATGCGTTTCCAGTTTCGCCATATTGTGCGGCACGTCATATACCAGCGGCATAGGCGTCGGTCCGAACATCCGCGAAAAGCACCGCCTGACTAACAACGCCATAACGTGCCGATTCACAAACGCGAAATTTGCTGCTGCCCCCATCGCGGCAATATATCTTTTACCCTGCGGACTACCTGTATCGAGGAAACTGAGCATTTTGCGTCTGCCTTCCATCTGGGGCTGATTGGCCGCAACGCTCATATATTCGTCCGCTACCTCATATCCAAAACGCCGAGACCCTGAGTGTATCATCACCACTATCTGGTTTTCGAAAAGCCCGAAAAACTTCGCCAGTCCCTCATCGAAGATTTTCTGCACAAGCTGTATCTCGATAAAATGATTGCCGCCGCCTAATGTCCCCAGCTGGTCTGCGCCTTTTTCAATCGCCAGCTTCGGAACCGCCCCCATATCCGCGGGCATTTGGCCATTATCCTCAATTCTATTTATGTCTTCCGCAAACTCCTGCTCATCGAATGCCTCCCATGTTCTGTGTCTGACTTTTTGCGCCAGCTTCGGCAGCCCTGCGACGCCTTCGGTCGCGACAATATCGAGCAGGTGCTTGTCCAAAGGCAAATTGCTCATCCCCTCGCCGAGCGGGATGTCCCTGGCAATCGAATTTGCAATCTCATCGGTATCTATCTCGCCTTTCGTGAAGGGTGTCCGCAGCAGCCGCATTCCGCAGTTTATGTCATAACCCACGGCGGGCGGCATTATCGCGTCCTCAAGGCCCAAAACTGCGCCGATAGGCACGCCGAAGCCGACGTGAATATCCGCCGTCGCCAGGACCTTTTTGGCGGGCGGCAGGCACGCCGAATCGTAAATCTGCCGGATTGCTTCCTGCTCGATGTTTATTTCCTTCGACGCAAATACGGTGGCATCGACGACCATTTGGCCCGTTTTCTCCATCCGCAGCCGAAGCGGGTCTATCCGAATAAGTTTTGCCTCTGTTCCATCCATAAACCAGTCCTGTTTATAAACGCCGGTATTGTACCTTATACGCCCGGCATATAGAACCTGTTGGTGAAAAAGGCCGTTCAAGGCAGGGTTTAATTGGCTTGACAAGTCGGTATTTGCGTGTTACCCTATTGCATTGTGTATAAAGAGGTTGTAAACCTTTAGGACGCTTACGGATGACTATGAAATCATTATCGCTTGTCGTTGCCATCGTATCTGGTTTTTTCGTTTTTTTAGCGTCTGCCGAGGCGGTTGATAGTTTGGCCATTGAGGCCGTTCGAGGCAAGCAGGTTCTCGATGACGCCGATTTCAAGACCATCGATAACTTTGTCGCAAAGGCAGTCGGTGAGATTCTGACTACCCAGGATTTTTCGTCAATTTCAAATGCCCGCGCCATAATCGTTGCTAACAGCGTAAGTACCCAGCCAAACCAGACACAGTTTGCCGAGCAGTTTTCCAAATCGGCTCAAAAGCATATTTCGGCCGCGTTGCAGCAGGCGGAAGGGATGACGCCGGCCGGCCGCAGCTTCAAAATGGTAACAAACCTGCTGATGCTTACGGATGACCTTGCGGACGTTCGCCTGGCGGAGGTAGCTCTAAAATACGTTGACAACAAAAATGAGGTGATTCGATACTGTGCGGTTCGCTGCGTTACAAAATCTGAAATCACCGAGAAACTAAATTCCCCCAAGGCCATCGATACTGCTCGACAAGTAACCCGCCGGCTCGATGAAATCATCGCGACAAGCAGTCCCGATACGCTCGGGCTTATCGCCTCTTTTGCCGGCTCGATTAAAATACCCGAAGGGGATGCCCTTCTGCTGAAAGTAGCTGACCGCCGAATCGCATCTTATGCGGACTGGTCCGTTGAGCGGGAGCTTCTGGATGGCGATATTTTGCGGATACTCGGCGACAAAACGGCCTCTTCCGGCGCCAACAAAGAAGCCATCGGCAGGAGATTCGGCCAATTGTTCTCATACGTTTTACAGCGATATATAAAAGGCGCCGATGTTCTTACTTCGGTGCAAAAAGAACAGCTCGTTTCCGTCCTTGTCGAGACGGAAAAATCCTGCCTGAGCAAAATTTTAGGTAAGCCCCGATTCGGCATTAAAAAGGCGATTGAGTCCGGGGACACCAACGCTTTACAACAGGAACATAACAACATACTCGGCGACGGAACGAAGGCGGGAGAGCTTAATATTAATTACGGTAAAGACGCTGGCGGAGCTATTATAACACATCCGCTTGTCCTTGCCTCGCCGCCCGCAGAGTCAAAATAGCCGGCTGGAATTTTAGAACTGAAGGAACGGTAAAGTTTTGCCAGACATTGGAGGTTTGGCCTTATAATGAGCCATCGAGCAAACGTCGCCGGGTTTCTCCTGTTTATTCTTCTTGGCGCGATTATTGTCCTCCAGATTTTATCAATGGTCCGCTCGGACCGCCTTTACGTCGCACTTAACAAAATCGAGTGGAGTATCGAGGATGTCGGTTCACAGGCAAAACCGGATACCGCGATGAAAAATCCTCAGTCCGCTGCCGAAACATATCCAGGCGATGACGGCGACTGGCTAATCTGGGCGTTTAGGGTTGAGCCCAAAACCCTCAATCAAATCAACGTTGACAGCGATATCTATTCCCGATGGATTACGTTACTAAACATCTATGAGCCGTTAATGGTCTATGATTTCGACGAGGTGAAGCTTAAGCCGCACCTTGCGGAAAGCGTTGATATTTCCAGCGACGGTCTTGAGATTACGTTTCGTCTCCGCGATGACATTTACTTTTCCGACGGCGTCCCCATTACAGCCGATGACGTGATATTTACATACAAAACTGTTATTGACCCTAATGTTGATGCTGCAAATCTCGCTTATCTTTACGTGGATGTTGAGAGAGCCGAAAAAATCGGCGACCGGGTCGTGAAATTCTATATGAAGAGGCCTTATTTCAAGGCCCTTGAAGTTCTTTCGTTTTGGGATATTGGTGTCTATCCAAAACACATATATCAGTTTAAGGACGCCAAGCAGTTCAACCATCGTGTCTCCAATCCTATCGGCAGCGGCCCGTATGTTTTTGAACGCTGGGACGTGGGCAAAGAGATTGTTCTTCGCAGGAACGAAAATTACTGGGGCCGCAAGCCGCATATTAAAAAGATAGTGTATAAATTCATAAACAATTCGATTGCCGCGGCGCAGGCGCTTAAAGCACACCAGGTTGATATCATTCTTGCCCATGATTCGGAGCTGTTTGCCAATTTCGACGCAGATGAGGAGTTCAAAAAGGAATTTTCGTGCATAGCTTGCTGGAATCCCGGCGTTCCTTTTTATTACATCGGCTGGAATGAGGACTTGCCCTTCTTTTCGGATGTACGGGTTCGCAGGGCACTGACGCTTAATATAAATCGTGAGCAAATCATCTCAAAGCTGCTCAAGGGATACGGCGAGGCAATCACGGGGCCATTTTATATCAAGGGGACGCAAAACGACGCGACCATCAAACCGGTGTCATACGATCCTGAAAAGGCGAAGCAGTTGCTCGATGAGGCCGGCTGGATTGACCGCGACGGCGACGGAATCAGGGAAAAAGACGGCGTCGTGTTCAGGTTCAGATTTTCATATGCCGCCGGCGACTCTTTGTATGAACGATTAGCGGTGCTGCTAAAGGATGAAATGGCCAAAGTAGGTGTCGATGTCATACCCGAACCTTACGAGTGGTCGGCCCTGCTGCCCAGAATTATCGAAAGAAAATTCGATGCGATGATTATGGGCTGGGGCGGGGACATCGTCGAGGACGATTACCCCCTTTTTCATTCCTCTCAAATCGGTAAGGGCGGTTATAACTACGTCGGCTTCCGTAATTCTGAAGCCGATACGCTGTTGGAGCAAATCCGACGCACCATCGATATTGGTCAGCAGGATATTCTTTGCCATCGGCTGCATAGAATACTTTATGACCAGCAGCCCTCTACATTCCTTTTTGTGAGGCCGACATTCCGCCTTGTTGATAAACGCTTCGAAAACGTTAAGATTCATAAGATGGGGCTGAATTACTTTGAGTGGTATGTGCCGAAGGAAAAGCAGAGGTACAAATAAAGGATGATTTTATGAACGGACGGTCGGGCTTATTCAAATTCTTTTTGTTTTTGTTTCTTGGCGTAATCATATTCCTGCAGTTCCTTTCTATGGTTCAGGCCGACCGTCTCTATGACCGGCTGAACACTCTCATTGGCCGGCTGGAAAGCCACGCCTCTGCCCCGACGCGCCCCGTTGAAAAACCGACTGCCTCCGCAACACCGGCTAAAGAATATCCCGGCGACGAAGGTGATTGGCTGATTCGTAATCTGGAAGGCGAACCAGCCACTTTGTGCGATTTCCTCGCGTCGTCAACCTGGCCTACCAGATGGATAGTTCTGAATAATATTTTTGAGCCGATGGTTGACTACGAGATGGATGACTTCAAATTCAGGGGGGTTCTCGCGGAAAAATTTTCCATCTCCGATGATGGTCTCGTAATCTATTTCAAATTAAGGGATAATATCTGTTTCTCCGATGGTCATCCGATTACCACCGACGATGTAATATTCACCTTCAAGACCATCACAGACCCTAATATCGACGCCCTCCAATATGCTAATTATTTCCGCGATGTTGACCACTACGAGAAAATAAACGACAAGGAAATAAAATTTTATATGAAGAGAGTGTATTTCCTGTCGCTTGCTTACCTCGGCGGCATAACCGTTTATCCCGAGCATATTTACAAATATAAGAATGCTCGCGAGTTCAATGAACGCAGGAGCGCCCCCATTGGCAGCGGCCCTTATGTCTTTGAAAAATGGGACGTCGGCCGGCAGCTTGTTCTGCGACGAAACGAAAACTACTGGGGACCAAAGCCAAAGGTAAAAAAAATAGTATTCACGTTCATTACCAACACAACAGCCGAGCTGCAGGCGCTGCTGTCCGGCCAGATTGACTATATAAGGCCCGTTCCCGACCAGTATGCCGAGAAGAGCAGCGACGAGAAATTCAAAAAGGATTTTTATTGCCTCTCTTATTGGGACGCAGCCAACACCGGCTACTTCTGGATTGGCTGGAACGAGGCCAGGCCGTTTTTCGCGGATAAAAAAGTTCGCCTTGCGATGACCTATTTGATTGACAGGGAGGCCATTAAAGAGCATATCCTGCGGAATCCCGAGGCACAGATTCCAACTGGCACTTTTTACATATACGGCCCGCAAAATGACCCCAACATAAAACCTTGGCCATACGACCCGGAAAAGGCAAAACGGTTGTTAGACGAGGCCGGGTGGATTGACCACGACGGCGACGGCATACGCGATAAAAACGGTGTTCCGTTGCGTTTCAAATATATGATTGCCGCCGATATGTCGTTGCACGAGCAAATCGCCAAATTAGTCAAAGATTCCGCCGCCGGCGCGGGTATTGAGGTGCTGCTGGACCCCTTCGAATGGTCGGTTTTTTCCCAGAAGGTTAAAGACAGGGATTTTGACGCCGTCAGTATGTCCTGGGGCGGCAACATCGAGGAAGACCCTTACCAGATATGGCATTCGTCGCAGATTGAAAATCGCGGCTCGAATTACGTTGGTTTTAGAAATGCTGAAGCCGACGCGTTAATTGAACAGGCCCGCCAGACGCTCGATCCGGATAAACGAAACACCCTGTACCATAAGTTCCATCGAATTCTGCACGAAGAGCAGCCCTATACCTTTATTTATACCCGGCCCGAGCAGCGATTTCTCGATAAGCGTTTTCAGAATGTGATAGTGCACAAACTCGGTATCAACGAGCTTGAATGGTATGTTCCCGCCCAGTCCCAGAAATATAAATGACGACATATATCATTAGACGATTGCTGTTGATGATACCGACTCTGCTGGGTATCACGATTGTTGTTTTCGCCATCAGCCGAATGGCGCCGGGCGACCCGGTGAGCTTATCTATGGGGCCGGGCGGTATGATGGACGCCCAGCGGGCAGCCGACGTTCGCGCGGCGAGGATGAAGCTCTATGGCCTCGATAAGCCAGTTTACGTTCAGTACGCAATATGGCTGGGCCGCGTCGCGCGACTTGATTTCGCCGACTCAATCAAGCATCATCGTCCCGTCATCGACCTTATTAAAGAACGCCTTCCCGTCACGCTTACCCTTAATCTGATATCTTTCGTTATCATTTACGCCATTTCGATTCCTATGGGTATTCTCTCGGCGGTGGGGCGCAAAAAGTTCCTCGACCGTGTCGGGTCCGTTATGCTGCTGATGCTATGGTCGCTGCCTTCTATGTGGGTAGGGCAGATGCTCATCGGCTATTTGTGCGGGCCGCCTCTCAACTGGTTTTCGCCGGCGGGCCTGTCCAGCAATGACGCCGAGCAGTTCCCGTTTTTCCAGTGGCTTGCCGACCGCCTCTGGCATCTTGTGCTTCCCGTCTTTTGCCTTACTTACGCCGGTTTCGCGTATCTGACCAAACAGGTCCGGGCGGGAATGCTCGATAATCTTCGCGCAGATTACGTCCGCACGGCACGGGCAAAAGGACTTTCAAACTGGGCCGTTATATTCCACCACGCCTTCAGGAACAGCGTCATCCCCATCATTACTATTCTGGCGACCCTTCTGCCCGCGATGTTCGGCGGCTCGGTCATCATCGAGCGAATCTTCAGTGTCTCCGGTATGGGGCTGCTGGCTTTCGAGGCGGTTACTACGCGGGATTACAACGTCGTTATGGGCGTCGCCACAATCGCAGGCGTTTTGAATTTGTTTGGTTTGCTGATGGCGGACATTGCATACGCGATGGTTGATCCGCGAATAAGTTTTGAGTCGGCGGTGTAAAGTTTTATGGGTGAGAATAAACAACAAAAAACCTGGGGTACATCATACGGCGAAATGGTCTGGAAAGAGTTCGCCAAGAGCAAGTTCACGCTTTGCTGGCTGGGCTTCATAATCCTGCTGTTCCTGCTCGCCATTTTTGCGCCGTTTCTCGCCAACGACAAGCCCTTCGTCATCAGAATCGCCGGCCAACTGCACTGGCCCATCTTCAAAGCCCTTACCGCGAGCGATTACAGCATCTTTCTGGCGGCAATCGTCGCCCTCATTCAGTTTTTGCTTGTCCTCCGCAACCGAAGAAGCGTTGACCCTTCAATTCGCTCAGGGATTTTGTGGCGGCAGATTACCATAAGCGTTTTTATAGTGCTCGTTGGCATTATACTCCTGTTTGTTTTCATACCTCGCCGTCTTGATGCCACTGATTACAAATCGATGGTTGCTTCGGGCAAGGCGACGAGTGCGGTCTTTGCGCCTGTACCTTATGGCTTTGGCAGGACCGATTTGAAGGTCCGCGAGCAGCCGCCTAACCTGCAGCACTGGCTCGGCACAGACGACGTTGGCTCCGACGTCCTCTGCCGGCTTATTCATGGCAGCAGAATCTCTTTGTCCGTTGGCTTCGTCGCTGTCGGAATATCGAGCATCATTGGAATCATAATCGGGGCGATACTTGGCTATTCGGGCGGCAAAATCGATTTTTTCGGTATGCGGCTCGTTGAGATTATGATGGCTGTCCCCGTCTTTTTCCTCATCATCACAATCGTCGCGTTTTTCCCCCGCAGTTTGTTCAACATAATGCTGATAATTGGTCTGACTACCTGGACCGACGATGCCCGCTTTGTCCGCGCTGAATTTTTCAAACTTCGCAGGCAGGATTTTGTTCAGGCGGCCGTCTCGCTGGGGTTGCCGCTGCGAAGCATACTCTTCAGGCATATGCTGCCCAACGCAATCGCGCCTGTCCTCGTCAACGCCACCTTCGGCATCGCCGGCGCGATATTCATCGAGGCGGCGCTCAGCTTCCTCGGATTCGGCGTTGCACCTCCGACGCCGAGCTGGGGACAAATACTCAGTTTGGGCGTAAGCACCACGGGCAGGTTCCTCTGGTGGCTTACGCTGTTCCCGGGATTGGCCATATTCTTCACGGTTCTCGCATATAACCTCGTGGGCGAAACCCTGCGAGACGCTATCGACCCGCGCTTAAGGGAGTCAGTGTGAGCGACAACGGCGTATTATTAGACATCAAAGGTCTTTGCGTGAGCTTCTTTACCGAAGATGGGATTGCCCGTGCTGTTCAGGATGTCAGCTTCTCTGTTAAAAAGGGCGAGACGTTTGCACTCGTCGGCGAAAGCGGCTGCGGCAAAAGCGTTACCGCGTTGTCCGTTATGCGTCTTATAGCCGACCCGCCCGGCAAAATCGTCGCGGGCGAGATATATTTCGACGGCCGAAATCTCCTTGAACTGTCTGACCAGCGAATACGCGCCGTTCGCGGAAACCGTATCGCGATGATTTTCCAGGAGCCGATGACCAGTTTGAATCCCGTTTATACCGTCGGCGAGCAGATTGTCGAGGTCATCCGGCTGCATCAGAAAAAAGAAGAAACCGAGGCTTGGGATATTGCCACCGAAATGCTGCGAAAAGTCGGCATATCCGACCCTGCCCAGCGAGTTACCGAATATCCGCACCAGATGTCAGGCGGAATGCGACAGCGCGTTATGATTGCTATGGCCATATCCTGCAAACCGGAATTACTCATCGCCGACGAACCCACCACTGCCCTCGATGTTACCATTCAGGCCCAAATCCTCGACCTCCTCGACCAGCTCCAGGAACAAAGCCGAATGAGCATACTGCTGATAACCCATAATCTCGGCATTGTTGCCGAGCGCGCCGAGAATGTTGCCGTGATGTACGCTTCAAGAATCGTTGAGCTATCCGATTGCTGGTCCTTGTTTGACCAGCCGTTGCACCCTTACACCCAGGGCCTGCTCCAATCCCTGCCTCGCCTTGGCTTTACCGGCAAACGCCTGTACACAATTCCAGGCATCGTTCCTGAACCGCTTCGTTTCCCCGCCGGCTGCAAATTTCATCCCCGCTGTCCCATTGGCTGCAATGATAAAAGATGTCAGACAGTCGAACCGCAATTACGCCGACTTGATAGCGGCAGGGGGGTTGCTTGCTGGTTTGCTCCCGGTTATGAAAGGCCCGATGACCCTAAGATATGAATTCTGACCCCAATACAAATGGTTTCCTGCTCAAGGTCGACGACCTCAAGACCTACTTTCCCGTCAAGAAGGGATTATTGCGGCGCACCGTCGGCTACGTAAAGGCCGTCGATGGGGTTTCGCTGGCCATCAAATCGGCGACGTCTTTCGGCCTGGTTGGTGAAAGCGGCTGCGGCAAAACCACCGTCGCTCGCTCCATTCTTCGCCTTATCCCCGTTACCTCAGGCAAAGTAATCTTTGACAATACCGACATACTTGCCGCGGATGCTTCCCACCTGCGAAGTATCCGCTCCGGCATTACCCTGATATTTCAGGACCCGTTCGGCTCGCTCAATCCCCGTATGACCGTCGGCAACATCGTTGGCGAGCCGCTTAAAGTCCACAAAAAAATAACTGGGCCGGACCTTACTGAACAGGTCCGTTTAATCCTCTCCAAGGTCGGTCTTCCAGCCGACGCGATGAACCGTTACCCGCACGAGTTCTCCGGCGGCCAAAGGCAGCGCATCGGCATCGCCCGCGCCTTAGTCCTCCAGCCCAAACTCGTCATTTGCGACGAGCCGGTCAGCGCTTTGGACGTCTCAATTCAGTCCCAGATACTCAACCTTCTCAAAGACCTCCAGCAGGAGTTTTCCCTGACATACCTGTTTATCGCTCACGACCTTGCCGTTGTCCAGTTTTCCTGCGATATCGTCGCTGTGATGTATATGGGCAGAATCGTCGAGCAGGCCTCCGCAGGCGAGCTTTACAATAATCCTCTTCATCCCTATACCGTGGCCCTTATGGCGGCTATTCCCAAAATCAATGCGTCTGGGCAGGCCTCGACGCACCGGCTTAAAGGCGAAATTCCCAGCATCCTCAATCCGCTTCCCGGATGCCCATTCAATCCGAGGTGTCCGTTTGCCGATGACCGTTGTTTTACCCAAAATCCGCCACTTGTGCCAGTTTCCGGCAGACCCGAACATCTCCTCGCCTGCTGGCATATATAAAAAAAAGATTGTTTTGTGTTGGTGGTTGAAAAAGCTGCCGAAATAAAGGAAAATCTGTTATAATAATGTTTTTCGTTTAGGCGTATAGTGGGGCTGTTATGGTCGAGGAAACAATTGGCCAAATCTCAATTGAAGGCGACGTTGCCATCGTTACTTTCAGGAAAGGTTCAATAAGTAACGTTGAAGATATTTCCATCACCGCCGAGCATATTGCCAATTTTATCGACGCCAATCGTCCCAAGCTGGTCATTTTTGATTTCAAAGGCGTCAAATTTTTCTCCTCCAGGGTTCTGGGTCTGTTGCTTGAGACACGCGCCTCGCTTTCCTCTTGCAACGGCGAGGTTTTCATCAGCGGAATTAACCCCCAGCTTCACAGGGTATTCAAAATTACCAATCTCGACCAGGTTTTCGATTTCTTTCCCGATATCGAAAGCGCAATAAAAGCGCAGCGTTCCACTTAGGTCTTTTTTGCAGGAGGCAAAACTATGTACGTCACAACTCAGTTTTCCGTTTTTATGGTCAATAAACCCGGCGTCCTTGCTCATATCCTCGGCGAACTCGCCAAAGCCAAGGTCAATATCATCGCTATGACGGTGATGGACTCGGTTGAACACGTCGTGCTGAGGGTCGTTCTTGATAATGCCGACCTGGCCGAACAGATTCTCGGCAAGGCCAATTTCCCTGTTAGCAAAACCGAAGTCCTTTGCGTCAACCTCGACAACAAGTCAGGCGCTCTTGCCGTAATCGCCGAAAAGCTTGCCGTCAACCATATCAACATATCCTACGCCTATTGCACCGCAGGCGCCAAAGGCGGCAGAACCACCGGTGTTCTCAAGGTCGCCGACGTCAAAAAGGCGATGAAAATTCTCCAGGAAAACATTAGGGGGTCCAAATCCCAGCCCCAACTCCGCCGGCCGCAAGCAAACTCAAGAATGTAAAAACCGCCGGGTAAAACGATTGACACCTCTTGTTTTACCCGGTATAGTTATGCTCATTCGGGGCCGTAGCTCAATTGGCTAGAGCATCGGACTGTCGATCCGAAGGTTGAGGGTTCGAGCCCCTTCGGCCTCGTTGGTCGCCTTGTTAGTGACAATCACTAACAAGGCGTTTTCATTTGTGCCTAACGTTGCCATTTGTAAGGACTTATCGACATCTTCAATTCCCGCAGAATTGTTTGGTTTATGATTGTTGTCGGTGACAATTGTGGACATCGGTTGACTACTAAAGTGAGCGTTTTTTGCAAGTTTTTTGTAAGCTGGTTTGTAAGCAGGGGGGGCTGTGAGTTTGTAAGTTCTATGTTTGCAATGACTTACGATTTTACGCCATCGGACTAATAGTCCAGAGGATAGAATGCCTATCCAATGAGTCGCTGTATTCGATACAGTGATACCAGTTTTGACATAGGAGGCGGGGGCTTATTGGGGTAGGGGAGGGGCTATTAGTCAACGGATTGAGCGGCAGACAGGATGAAATACTAAAACGCAGGGCAAGATTCTCAAGGACAAGATTGGTTTTGTCTGTGAAGATGGGCCTTATAAGGCCGAAGATCAGTTTTGGTATTAACTTAGACATTGATTCTTCCTGAAAATTCCTGTAAAGTCTAATCTAAATGAAATTGTGGAATTCTACATAAGTCCTTGTAAATAAACAAGGTCGGGATTTTTGATAGGGACAGTACAATTCAGAACTCGTATGTATTTTTGCACCCTACGGGGGCAACTTGCCGCGACGGAAGCATCGTTGACGTCAACCGGCTATTATTTCTGTTCGGCTAAAATATCATTTATGCGAGTTCTGTAGCCATTGATGCTACGATCTTTTAACTTAATGCCGTTGATAAAAACCGTTGGGGTTGCGTGAACATTGCACTTATTTGCTTCGGTGAGGTCCATACTAAGCAAATCATCGGTTTTGCCTGCATTAGCCACAACTTCATCGAACTTAGCGAGGTCCAGATTCAGTGACTTTGCATAATCGCGAAGATCGTTGACATCGAGTTTCTCGGGTGATGCCATAATCATATCGTGCATCTTCCAGAACAGCCTGTCGCCGCCTTGCAGCTTGGCTAATTCGGCGGCTGCGTGTGCAGGTTTGGCCTTTTTGTGGAAGTTGAGCGGAAAATGCTTAAACACAACTTTGACTTTGTCCCCGTATTCATTTAGTATCTGTTTTATTTTCGGGTATTCGCGAACACAGTAGGGGCACTCAAAGTCCGCAAATTCCACGATAGTTACGGAAGCATATGGCGGTCCCAAAACTGGCGAGGAACCGATAGCAACATCACAACTTGTTCTATCCGGCGGCCTTTCTACTCTGTTTGGGGCCTCAACTGCATTACCATCAACAGCAGCAAGAACCTTTGCAAAATCGTTGCGAAGCGCGCTTAGCTCACTGCGTATGGCCGAAAGCTCGCCATGAAGGATTCGTATTTGCTCTTCGGTGGGGTCACGCTCGATATTAGTTTTGAAATAAACTTTCGCAACTTTATTGTTGGGATCATTTGTTTCAATGTTTACCAGGTGTCTTACGGTGCCGGCCGGTAACTTGCTCTTATCGAATACGACTCTTATCGTACCGCGGCGGCCTGGCATGAGAATATTGTCACCGGACCATGAGGCAAAGCATGAACAATGCCCGGTCACTTTTTGCACCCTCAACGGCTTACTGCCGACATTTGAGAAACGGATTTCCCCAACAGCTTCTTTCTGGTCTGTGGGAATTGTTCCAAGGTCAATCTCGGTTTCAGCAATCTCAATGACGGGGCTTGAACTTGGTTTTATTGCTGCATTACCGTGTGTGGCAGATACCTGCGCCAGCGTACTTAGACTCTTATCCGAAGCGGTACAGCCAGCGATGCCAATAGCTATCCAAATGAGCATAATGACTACATATCGCTTCAAAGATAAGGCTCTCGTTTTAAGAGGTTGAGTAAATTTCTTCATTATCTGACAGGTTTCTATATAGATTGAATTCTCACGTGATAACTATCAAGCAGCAAATCTAATTTATATCATATACAACCTTCGTCAACCTGGCCATCACAATTATTGTCCAGACCATCACAAATTTCAGAAGCAAGGCTGGACGTTTGGCACGCATTGTAGAGCACCACCGACGCAGTGCGTTGTGCCGGCGGCGCATACTCCTGGTAAACCTGTGTTGCAGGCAGCACCACCACCGGGGTCTCCTTGATCAACCTGGCCATCGCAATCATCATCCAGGCCATTGCAAACTTCGGCAGAAGGCTGGACGTTTTGCGCGCATTGTAGAGCACCACCGATGCAGTGCGTTGTGCCGGCGGCGCATACACCGTGTTTACCTGTGTTGCAGGCAGCACCACCACCGGGGTCACCCTCGTCAACTTGGCCATCGCAATCATCATCCAGGCCATTGCAAACTTCAGAAGAAGGCTGGACGTTTTGCACGCATTGTAGAGCACCACCGACGCAGTGCGTTGTGCCGGCGGCGCATACTCCTGGTAAACCTGTGCTGCAGGCAGCACCACCACCGGGGTCTCCTTGATCAACCTGGCCATCGCAATCATCATCCAGACCATTACAAACTTCAGAAGAAGGCTGGACGTTTTGCACGCATTGTAGAGAACCACCGACGCAGTGCGTTGTGCCGGCGGCGCATACTCCTGGTAAACCTGTGCTGCAGGCAGCACCACCACCGGGGTCACCTTCATCAACCTCGCCATCGCAATCATCATCCAGACCATTACAAACTTCAGAAGAAGGCTGGACGTTTTGCACGCATTGTAGAGAACCACCGACGCAGTGCATTGTGCCGGCGGCGCATACTCCTGGTAAACCTGTGTTGCAGGCACCACCACCACCGGGGTCACCTTCATCAACCTCGCCATCGCAGTTAACCATCCAACTACCCGAAAATAGCGCAAAGTCAATGAAATCAACCTTCTCGTCGCAGTTCAAATCCGCCGGGTTATCCGTCTGCCCAACAGATTCTGTCCACAGCCAGTTTGCTGCAAATACCTTAAGGTCCGACATATCTGTAATGCCATTGCCATCAAGGTCGCTGCTTTTTTGGCAGGGATGCGGTCTCATATAAATCGTGGCTGGGCCAACAAAGCTGGGCTGCCACGACATACCACCATCAGTACTTACTTCGGTGTAGATGTCGAAGAAACTATCCATCTGGTAAGTCGCGCCGCCTCCTACAGCACTCGAGGTTGTGCGACCAAGCGAGGCATGCGTCGGGCTTTCGCGGATTTGGACGCCCGCAGGCAGTGTCCCGCCGCTGATGTCCAATTCCGTCATTTCCGTATCGTAGTATTCTGTGGTGCCATCATCACCCAGCCGGGCCGTTATCTGAACGCCCACGGTCGCTGGCGCAGTTGCATGAGTGAACGTCAGGCCGCCGTCGTACGATACCTCTAAATCCACTTGCTCGCCGAAGGTGTGACTGGTGGTTATGCCCGGCAACGGCGGCGAAATAGCCGCCGTAAAGATATGCTGGTGTACATTAGTTATCACAATACCATCTGCATAAAAAGCAAACTTTCCGCCCTTATCGAGATATTCACCGCTGAGCGGAGGCCACAAATTGTTGGCGTAAGTATAAACCGGTGCCACCCGTTCCAGTTCCAGGTGCTCCGGGCCGCTGGTCGCCGGCCCCCACGTTACCCCACCGTCCGTGCTTACCTCGGTGAAGATGTCGAAGAAGCTGCTGATAGCAGCACCGCCGCCGCCTCCACCAGCAAGCATGCTCACCCCGCCTTCAGAAACCTTCGTCGGGCTTTCGCGAATCATTACACCAGCCGGCAGGTCGCCGCCGGAGATATCCAATTGTGTCACCTCGGTTTCGTAAGTCGCCCGGCCTTGGAAGTCACGTGTGTGATTGATGGTTTCCGTAACCGTAGCCGGAGCGCGAGCGGCCGTGAAGCTCAACCCGCCGTCGGTGGAGAATTGGAAGTCCAGTTGTGAATCAAAGGTGTGCGTGTTGCTGGCCCCGAAGAGCGGCGGTTCCATCCAGTCCGTGAAGAGCTTGTGGCGGATGTCCTTGATGACGATGCCACTGGCGTAAGCCTGACCCACGCCCGACAGCGAGGCGTCTTCACCGTTGGGCATCGGTAACACCGTGCGCGGCGCGGCCACAGGCGGATAGAACGCCGGGTCAACTTTCAGTTCCACATGTGCGGGCGAACTCACCGGCATCCATGTACCGCCGTTATCGGTGCTGATTTCTGTGTAAATATCAAAGAAACTGCATATCATATATCCACCCGGGATGGGCTTGATGTGCGTCTGACCGGCCGAGACCAGCGTCGGGCTTTCGCGAATCATCACGCTTGGCGGCAGGCCGCCGCCGGAGATATCCATTTGTAACATCTCGGTTTGATAAATATCTTCCCCGCCGCTACTGCTTTGATAGGCTATCTGCATCGTATTTGCCGCATTGGCCGTAATCGACGTGTAAGTAGTGCCGTCATTGAAGGAGATTTCAAACTCTACCTGCGAGCCGAAATTGTGTGTTACCGGCGAGCCGGGCGGCGGCGGTACAACGCCCGCAGTGAAAGCACGAGTGCTCCAGTTTCTGATTAAAATCCCACTTGCGTAATTTGCAAACAGTGAACTTTCGCAATTGTATCTGCCGTTGAGCGGAGGCAGAATATTGTTTGCAAAAAAGTGTGGTGTACACGGCTGCGGGCATACGTATGTAGCACAAGTGGTTCCTGGACCAGCCGGCATACCACCGTAATCAGTACACTCACTTCCCATTAAATCCATACAACTTCCGTCCGGAAAGCAGCAGGCGCCCATCATCTGCTGCTGACACGACACACTTGCGCACGTGGTCCCCGCGCCATACCATATACCGTAGCAGTTACCCTGAGTAGTTTCGTAACAGTAACCCATTGGGTCACAGCAGGCGCCGGTTTCCGGGGCTGGACATGTGTATGTAGCACAACTCGTACCCGCGCCACCCGATATACCACCTTGTGCGGCACAACTACCTATTGTTGAATCCATACAAGTTCCGTTTAAGCAGCAGGCACAGGGTATCTCCACCCCGCAACTAATGCTTAGAACTCCCAGGCCGGTATTAGAAGCGTATCCCCCAACCTGAATCAGGTATGAATTACCCTCGACAGCCGGAAAAGTTACATAAGATTGCAGGCCGCAGTAATCATCGTTACAAACGAGACGCTCGCCAAACGGATTGCAGGAACAACCGTTATAAACAGCCACCTTAGTGTCGTAACTGCTGCCGCACAGGCTAACGGTAACAGTTTCGTTGCACGTGGCGGTATAGCAGTACCAGATATCGGCACTACTCATGCAGCCGCCGGGTCCATCAGCCGTCGCTGTTGTGGTATCAAACGGCAGGTTTGTAACATTTCCGACCGGTTCTGCATTCGCGCAGTTGTCGTTAGGTAGCGTCTCACAACTGATACTCAAAACTCCCAGGCCGGTATTAGACTTATAACCACCGATCTCAATCAGATATGTATTGCCTGCGGTTGCCGAAAAAGTTACATAAGATTGCAGACCACAATAATCATCATTGCATGCCAGGGGTGTGCCAAGATTGCAGGAACAACCATTATAAACGGCCACCATGGTGTCGTAGCTGCTGCCGCACAGGCTAACGGTAACGGTGCCGTTGCACGTGGCGGTATAACAGTACCAAATATTCGGGCTATACATACAACTGCCTGCGCCGTCGTGAGTTGCTCCCGTGGTGTTAAACGGCAGATTTGTGACATTACCGACCGGTGCTGCATCTGCGCAGTTGTCATTTGATGGTATGGCGAAAGTTACCGGCGCTGAAGAAAAAATAACCAGAAGTGAAATTAACAGAACAGTAGAATAAGCCTTTTTCATTTTTACGCCCTCCTGAAAAAGTTTAATATTCATAGCGCACTAATTGCGCAATATTACGCAGTGTATAATATAGCCCTACCCATTGTCAAGACAAAAAATACACGCGATTACCCGTTTTACGGCGGCTTGCAAACAAGCTGTGCCGTGAGATGGCTTGCTCAGGCACCTCGGCCTCTACTCTGCTCCAGTTGGTGTCTCTTCATACCAAACACTGGCAAAAACGTGCCGAAGACTGCTTTTAAACGCAATTTACTGCATATTCGTACAATATATGGTTTGCATTAAACATAATTACCTACCTATGGTATGGCCATCTGACAAAATGGCAGTCAAGCTTACGAGAAGTCACAAAGTATAACCGACATTCTAATTGTAACTGGCACGGTTTTTGAGGGTAAGGTCAATTCAATCCTCTGCGCATCTGAGGGCATAACAGCCGAGAGTGTTGAACAACTGCTATCGGATATATAATCCGATTGCACCCACAGCAGCTAATGTATGTTCAATCCGATGGCTGATTTCCCAGGAAGTCCGTTAGAGATTCGAAAGTTTGACATGCTTATTATGAGATATGGTGCCGTTTGTGCGCTTTTAAAAATATATTTCTTAACCTCATATATTCGAGCATAAAAAAACTTAAATACTCCTGCCACGTTATCATTTCAAAATTGTTTGCCGTTAGCGTAAAGTGGGACAGAGCGTAGTAGAGAGGTAAAGGATTAAGGGAGATAGGAAGGAACTGGAAAAAGAAATAGCACGTTTTGTTGCATGGTATAGCTCCAGGCGGTATCATGAGGCCCTGGGTAATGTGACGCCGGATGATGTTTACTTCGGCAGACAGGATGAAATACTAAAACGCGGGGCTAAGCTAAAAGCAAAAACCATTGAAAACAGAAAAGAGTTTAACTCAAAGGGAACCGTAACTGTGAGCCAAAACCGTCAACCAAAATAGACCTCTTTACTGTCTCATTTAAGCTGACGACGCACACTATCCTCTCCGTATCATCCTCAAACTAATGGCAAGATCGAGCGATACCATCGTTCAACCAAAGAGCAGGTGCTACTGCATGTCTGGCAGTTGCCTGGAGAACTCGAAAGGGAAATTGCCAGGTTTGTTAGCTGGTACAACAGCTGCCGATACCATGAAGCTATAGGCAACGTCACCCCGGATAGTGTTTACTATGGTCGGCGAGAGCAGATACTTAAAAGGCGTTCTGAACTGAAAAAACAGTTCTTGAAAGGAAGGAATCTAACAGTAAAATCATAGTAATGGAGCTGAAGTCGTCTCCTAATGCAAAGGCAAATTTCTCTCAATCTTCCTGATGACGTACACTCTTGACAAAATAGACGTTGGCTGGTTTTACCGAAAGTTATTTTGGGGAGGCGAAAGCATGAAAATAAAACTTATCGCACCATGTGAACAAAGTGAAACCACTACGTCCAGCCCTTTCAAGCTGCAGAGGGTAAATCTTCCTCTTCTGGCGGCGCTTACCCCGCTTGGTCATACGATGACCATTGTCGATGAAGCTTTTACTCTCGATGACATGAATCAAGATGTGGATTTAGTGGGTATCACCGTCATGACGGACCTTGCGCTAAGAGCCTATCATATTGCCGACACCTATCGCCAGAAGGGTGTGAAGGTGGTGATGGGAGGAATACACGCCACCGTATTGCCTGATGAAGCTTTAGAGCATGCAGATGCTGTAGTAGTGGGAGAAGCGGAGGATAGCTGGCCACAACTTGTATCCGATGCCGCCTCGGGACAGATGCAAAGACTATATCGCGCCAAAAAAATGACAGATCTCAACGCCTTGCCGAAACCACGGCGAGATCTTTTTCCAAGAACCAAATGTAAAGGTTATACTCCGATTCCTATCGGCGTCGAGACATCCCGAGGGTGTCCGTACGATTGCGAATTCTGTTCCATTGGCCAGACATTGGGGCATCAATATCGAGTCAGGCTGGTTCAAGAGGTGATTGCCGAGATCGAGTCTATCGATTCCCCTTACCTCTTCTTCGTTGATGATGCAATTGGACTGAACCGGAATGTAGCCAAAAAACTTTTTACTGAGATGATACCTCTTCGGCGGCTATGGCTGGGTCAGGGAACAGTGTCGTTAGCTGAGGATTTGGAACTGCTAAAATTGATGAGACGTTCTGGGTGTATGGGGCTTTTGATCGGATTCGAATCGGTACAGAAAGGAACACAGAATGAGGTGAAGAAAATAAAGAACCTTAGGATCGATTTTTATGAGGCAATGCATCGATTCCATGACGAAGGTTTCGGTATACTGGGCGCGTTTGTTTTTGGCTTTGATTACGAAAACAAGGATGTGTTCGAGCAGACCCTTGAGTTTATAATGAGATGTCGTCTGGATTGTGTCCAGCTGAGGATTCTTACTCCTTTTCCGGGAACTCGGTTATATGCGCGTCTCTTAAACGAAGGGAGGTTGTTTGTGCGTGACTGGTGGCTCCACGGATATCCCCCTGATACACTCCTTTTTCAACCAAATGGCATGACTGCTGACCAGCTCATTAGCGGCTTTGCCCGATTGAACAGACAGACCTATTCTTTCGGCGCAATGATGAAACGATTTTGGGGTATGAACCCATGGAAACGTACTCTGCTCGGTTGCCAATTGTACGCCGGGGTCAATCTATCTACCCGTAAACGTTATTTCAAAGGCCTGAGTAATCCACAACCATTTACAATAGCAAGTGGTTTGCAGTGAAACCTTTATCCCAGAAAGAGATCCCATGAAAAAGGCAATATGGTGGTTTGTCGTTTTTGCCGTGACGGCCGTTTTGGAGAAGATTTACATCAATGCCAAAAACACAACATATTGTTGTGGGAGCCCTTATGGAAAGCACTTGCGTTTTAAGACGGATTTGTTAATTAATGATAGTCAGAAAGCTCATTATCGGTATCGAAGGTGCGCTTATGGAAATCTCAGTTAAACAAAAGGTTATGACCTGCATAACAGGTCTTTGGTGTGTGATTCTGGTTTTGCTGGTATTGGGGCATAATGTCAATGCGGATGAAAAATATTCGAATAACACAAACAAGCCGCCTGAGGCCAAATCGGATTTCGCTGTGTTGGATGCGAACGCCCCAAACCAACTGTGGTGGAGGAGCTATGACGCGGTTGTTAAGGACCCGAACGACCCAAACGAGCTGTTGGAGGCCAAGTGGAATGCCGTTGTTACGGTCCTTCAGAACAAAGAGCTGGATCAGGAACTTAAAAAGAAGATAATCGACAAAATCATGGGCCCGATTTTTGATACCGAGCTGATGGCAAAGCTGGTATTGGGCAGAACACACTGGCCGAAATTGACGGCTCCTCAACAAAAGAGATTTACGGAGCTGTTCACCGAAAGGCTCAAGAACTTTTATCTGGATAAAACCACGCTCTACAATAATGAAAAAGTCTTATTTAAACCCGCAATACAAAAGAAGAACACCATCCACATACCTGTGGTGCTGATATCCAATGACAAAGAGGTAGCAATACTATGCAAGTTTCACAAGATGAATGAAACCGGCGGCAGCAGGATGAACGAATACTGGAAAATCTATGATGTGGAAATAGAGGGCGTCAGCGTTCTCCTGACATACCGGTCGCAATTCGATGATATTCTTCGCCGGGGCAGCGTTAAAGATTTATTTGATCAGTTGGAGAAACCACCGGCCCAGTGATGTGCAATTTGCTCAATCGGGCCGGTATAATAATGAAATATCGTTCGCTGACACAATCTTTTTTCGACAGGGTAGTTCTGGAACATCCCAAGATAGTAATTGTCTGCATGCTGGCAGTGGTTGTTTTTTTAGGGTTTGGGGCCAAATATTTCAGGTTGGACGCTTCCGAGGAAACTCTGGTTCTGAAGAACGACAAAGACCTGCGTTATTCGCGTCTGATAAGCTCGCGTTATGGAGAACACGACTCTCTGGTGCTGACGGTTACTCCCAGAGGCTGGCTGTTCTCGGAGCAGGTGCTGGCCACATTAGGGCGGCTACGAGACGGCTTGAAATCCGAGAAAAGTGTCTTATCTGTGATTTCAATATTGGATGTTCCTCTTTTTGAAAGTCCACAGGTATCTCTGAAAGAGCTTACGGGAGAACTGCCAACCCTTTCCTCTGGGCGGGTCGATAGAGATATGGCCAGTGTAGAATTTCGTGACAGCCCTATTTATCGAAACCTTCTGGTCAGCCCGGATTTAAAGACGACAGCTTTATTGGTTAATTTTATTGACGATGATGTTTATCGTGACTTGGTGGCGCGGCGTGACACGTTGTGGCAGAGGAAAATATCTGGTTCATTAGCACCGGCAGATCATGCCGAGCTAAAGGATGTGGTTGAGCAATTGCAACAACATAACGACGAAATGAGGTTTCGTCGTCATCAGGATATCTTTGCGATACGGAAAATTATGGATAAGTATCGCGGGGATGCTGTCTTGTTTCTTGGTGGCGGCAGTATGATCACAGACGATATGATCACTTTCATCAAGAATGACCTGAAGGTTTTCGGTGTTGGGGTGCTAATGTTTCTGATTCTTACGCTTGGCATCATTTTCAGAAGAATACAGTGGGTATGTCTTCCGATGCTCTGCTGCGGGATATCGGTAATATGCATGTTCGGTTTACTGGGATGGCTTGGTTGGAAGGTAACGGTCGTTTCCTCCAATTTCATATCTTTGCAGTTGATTACAACCGTAGCCATTGTGATTTACCTGATTGTACGATATCGCGAACTACTGGTGAAGAATCCGCAGGCCCCTAATCGGCAGTTGATTTCCGATACTATCCGGATGATGCTGAAGCCTTGTTGGTATATGGCAATAACCACGATAGCTGGTTTTGGGTCCCTGGTGCTTTGTGACATCCTGCCCGTCATCATGTTCGGTTGGATGATGATGATTAGTCTCATTGTGTCCCTGATAGTGAGTTTTCTGTTTTTTCCAGCAATTCTGGTACTGATGCCCAAAGAAACACCACCTGATAGACAAACGTCTCGTTTTTCCCTAACATCCATCCTTGCGAGATTTACCGAAGCCCACGGCGTGCTTATCATAGTTATCAGCGGCCTCGTCCTCATTGCCAGCCTGATTGGTATCTTGAGGCTAAAAGTTGAAAACAGCTTTATCGATTACTTCCACAAAAGTACTGAGATTTACCGAGGGATGAAAGTAATTGACCAATCCCTTGGTGGCACGACTCCTCTTGATGTAATTGTGGATTTTGGCGAGCCAAATACACGGCCGACCGCTGTCGAGCTCGCCGCAAGGGCGGATGACACCGTGTTTGACGAATTTACTGAACTCGACAAAGCCGAAAGAGATGAAAAGTACTGGTTCACACCGGAGAAGATGGCACGTATTGCGGCCGTCCATGACTACCTTGATAACCTGCCTGAAACGGGAAAGGTGCTGTCGTTGGCCTCCGTGTGGAGTATTGCGGAGAAACTGAATGGCGGCAAACCTCTGGACAGTTTTGAGCTGGCCCTGCTTTATAGTGAAACGCCGGACAAATTCAGGAGCATGCTGATCAAGCCGTATGTCTCGGTGAATGATAATGAGGCCCGTTTTTTGGTCCGTTTCAAAGATTTGGGAAAAACTCTGCATCGCAATGAGCTGCTGAAGAAAATCAAGATAGACTTGACCGGCAAACTTGGATTTAGCGAGGAACATGTTCATCTTACTGGACTCTTGGTCCTGTACAATAACATGTTACAAAGTCTGTTCGGTTCCCAGATAGTCACATTGGGGATTACAGTATTAATGCTTGCCGGAATGTTTCTGGTACTGTTTAGATCATTGAAAATAGCTCTTATCACCATGATTCTGAACGTGCTTCCCGTTTCGGTCGTGCTGGGTGTGATGGGGTGGCTGAATATTCCTCTCGACATGATGACGATAACCATTGCTGCCATCAGTATGGGGATTGCCGTCAATACCACAATTCACTATGTATACAGATTTAAACATGAATTTCAGAAAGACCGCAAGTATCTACCGACGATGTATCGATGTCATGGAAGCATTGGCCGTGCTATGTACTATACATCAGCAACTATTATCATGGGTTTTTCAATCCTGGCCCTGTCCAACTTCATTCCCAGTGTTTATTTCGGTCTGCTAACCGGCTTGGTGATGTTCATTGCGTTCCTTGCCGCTCTTACCCTCCTGCCGCAACTACTGATACTGGTGAAACCTTTTGGCAAGGAGCCTAAGGCCAAGCATGACGAAAAGGAGAAGGGCCAATGAGATATTATTTCCTGATTATGATTTGGCTTGTCGCGGGGGCAGGTTGTGCGTCTTCTACCCGGAACACTCCGAATTTGCCGGCAACATTACCCGTGGACGTCAATTCATCCGGTGACGCCGCCTTCGACGAATTTGAAACGGAGTTGTCCCAGAGGCAGGTGACCGTTCCGGACCCGATCGAACCCTGGAACAGGGCAATGTTCGGTATTAATGACATATTTTATTTTTGGGTCGCAAAACCCGTTATACAGACGTATGAAAAAATAGTGCCGCGACCTGCTCGTGTCTGCATTGGTAATTTTTTTGAAAACCTGACTACCCCGGCGCGTTATGTTAATTGTCTCCTTCAAGGCAAAGGCCCGGAGGCCGACAGGGAATTGCGCCGTTTTGGTATCAACACTACGGCAGGTGTGCTTGGGTTCGGTGACCCGGCATATGACCGAAGGGGATTGAAACCTGCCGAGGAGGACCTGGGGCGAACGCTGGCTGTATATGGCCTTGGCGACGGATTCTATGTTGTGTGGCCATTGCTTGGTCCATCAACCTTGCGAGATTCCGTCGGCACAGTCGGAGACTCGTTTTTAAATCCGGTCCGATACGTTAAACCCCTGGAGGTTTCCATTGGCATATCCGTAGTTGATGCCACTAACAAGGGCTCGTTTCACATCGGAGAGTACGAATCCTTCAAGGCGGCGTCGGTGGATCCGTATGTGGCGATGCGAGGAGCCTACGTTCAATACCGAAAAAAGCAAATCCGAGGTGAAGACCAGCCGATTGACCCGAATAGCGGCAAACCATAGGCCATATGGCCGCATGGCGCACTATAAAAAATTTCATCCGATGCTAAGTATTGGGGATAACTTGTTTTTATGAGCAGAGTATTTGATTAAAATTGGTCGACTTTCCTATGGTTCTGCGCTACAATTCCCGTTTTAGCACCTTATATAATACGAGTGCGGCCATGAATGTTGTATTAAATTGTAAATTGCAAATTTCGTGCCGAACAGGATTGAGACAAATGTCCAATTCACGCTGAACCATTACAATACGACTATGAACAATAGGGTTCCACAACCTGTGCTGGTGACAGGGGCCAGTGGCTTCATCGGGCGGCACCTGGTGCGACGGCTGATTGAGCATGGCGATCGGGTATCATGCCTTGTGCGAGCCACCTCGCGCATCGACGAACTGAGGTCGGCCGGCGCTCAGTTGGTCACTGGTGATGTGACCGATCCGGCCGTCATCGGAAGGGCACTGGCCCTGTCGCAGGCCAGAATCGTGTTCCACCTGGCCGGGCTGACGAAGGCGCTGCGGAAAGACGATTTCCTGCGTGTGAACGCAGGTGGTGTCGAATCCGTCGCTGCCGCCTGCGCTGACCGCACTGATAAGCCGGTGTTAGTAGTGGTGTCCTCGCTGGCCGCAGCAGGGCCTTGCGCCGTTGGCCGACCTCGGGTAGAAAGCGATGCGCCGACACCTGTTTCAGCTTACGGTTGCAGCAAGCTGGCCGGAGAACAGGCCGCAGCCAGGTATGCCGGAGTGGTGCCGATCAGTATTGTACGTCCGCCGATAGTCTTTGGCCCCGGTGACAGGGACATGCTTGAAATGTTCAGGCCGATCGCACGCTGGGGTATCCATGTTGTGCCCGGCCGGGGCGAGCGATGCTTCTCGCTGATCCACGTAGCCGACTTGGTCGAGGGTCTGCTCCTTGCAGCCGAGAAAGGCGAGCGTCTGCATCCCAACGGATCGCCGGGGCAAGGCATCTACTTCATGGCAGCGGAGGACTATCCGACATATGCCGAACTCGGACAGGCAATGGCCACAGCATTGGGAAAGAAGCGTGCAACCGTGGTACACCTGCCCGGGCCACTGGTGAAACTGGTCGGACTCTGCGGTGACGCGATGACGTGGATTCGGCAGCGTCCCGCTTGGGTAAACAGCGACAAGATGACCGAAGCCCTGGCAGGGTCGTGGACGTGCTCATCCGCCAAGGCACGCACGCAGTTAGGTTGGTCTTCTGCGGCCGCCTTGGCTAAACGCCTGTACGAAACGGCCCAATGGTATCGCCATGCAGAATGGCTCTGACCTCGTTTCACCGACATCAAGGGTTTACAGCGTTTTGTCGTAAATCCGGTAGGTTTTGGTTCTCTTCATACCGGCGCGTTCCAAGGTGCCGCGTGAACGGCTATTGCTCTCGAGTACCCACGATAATTCCCAACGCTGGATGCCCCACTCCATAGCCGGTCTCGTCAGGTTGTCGATTAATACCACACTAAGCCCTGCATTCTGGTAGCCGGGCACCATCGTCATCGCCATGGCGCGTACTGTAGTGATTTTCCGTCGTCCAGTCATAAGACGCACGAAGCCGAAAGGGAACAACCGACCATTGAGCTTAGCGAGGATCTGGTTGTAGTCGAGCAGGGCGAACACCGCGCCTATCGGCTGACCGTCGATCTCGGCAAACGCCGTGAACTGCGGCACGATGAGGTACCGAAGCTCGCAGGCAATGTGGCGTGCCTCTCGCGGCTGCAGTGGTGTGAAACCCCACGTGCCGTCGAGCGAGCGGTTGTAGATGTCGAGATATGTCTCTATTTCCTGCTGGAGCCTTGCCGAGTTGATAGGCCGGATCACCATATCGGGCCGATTCAGCGCAGCCAGCACTGCCGGCTTGTAGCGTTCGACTATTACCGGCAACAGGCTCATGTCCATTTCGTAGGCATACAGGTCCTGTGCCTTGGCGAACCCGCAGGCTTCCAGCAGTACCGGGTAGTAGGGCCGATTGTAAGTCATCAGGAAACAAGGGGGGTGGTCGAAATCATCGATGAGCAGACCGCACGTGTAATTGAGCGACGGATTCGCCGGCCCGCGCACCGCCGTCATCCCTCGCTGGTGCAGCCAGGCCTGACCGGCTTCGAATAACCCGCTAGCGACGGCTGCATCGTCTATGCACTCGAAGAACCCAAAGAACCCGCGCTGTTCGTTGTACTTGTGGTTATGCACGTGATTGATAAAAACCGCCAGCCGCCCCACAGCCCGGCCCTCGCGCTCGGCCAGCAGCGTCACTATCTCGGCATTGTCGAAGAAGGGGTGATGCCCCCAGCCCAGCAGTCCACGCTCCTGCGCAAGGACAGGCGGCACCCAGTTGCGGTCACCAGCGTATATGGACCAAGGTAGGCGCTGAAAACGCCGGCGATCTCGCCACGATGCCACCGGCCTGACTACAACCCGATTACTCATCAATCTCGTCCCATACTCGTCGGGGCGCCAAGGTGCTTAAATGTTTTGATGACTGCCTGTGCACTGGGCCATGCTTATGGGTCTTTTCTGTTTCACTGCTCACCCCCCCATAAGGCCGCTGTGTTGGTCAAGTGCCTTGAGTTCGTCGGCTATGGCACTAACCGTGGTGTGGATTTGTTCCCGGGTGTGGTTGGTCGTGATGAAGAATCGCAGGCGGGCTGCGTGTTCGGGGACGACAGGGTACAGAATTGGTTGTACGTTAATGCCTCGCTGGAACAAAGCTTTTGACAGGCGCAGGCTCTTGGCCGAGCTGCCTACGATTACCGGAATCACGGGTGTACCAGCAGCGGCCAGGCCCGTATCCAGACCTCTCTGGCCGGCCAGTTTCAAAAACAACGCTGACAACTCGTGCAACAGTTCCACACGCTGCGGCTGACGTTGCAGGACCATTAGCGATGCCAGAGCCGCCGCTGCGTTGGGTGGGGAAATGCCCACGCTGTAGACAAACCCTGGGGCTGTGTACTTGAGGTATTCGACCAGTTCGACCGAGCCGGCGATGTATCCGCCGCAACTGGCCAACGACTTAGAGAGCGTGCCCATCCACAGATCAACGTCAGCTCGGGCTACGCCCCAGTGCTCACCGATGCCCCGGCCGGTTGGCCCCATGGTTCCCAGCGAATGCGCCTCATCGACCAGTATCAGCGTCTTGTGCTTCTTCTTAAGTTCCACAAAACGTGGAAGTTCGGGGAAGTCACCGTCCATGCTGTACACGCCCTCTATGGCGATCAGTACGCGGCGATATCGGTGGCGACATTCGGACAACACCGCATCCATCGCCATCCAGTCGTTATGGGCAAATGCTCGACGGGTCGCGCCGGAAAGCTCGGCGCCCTGGATAATCGAGTTGTGCGCCAGATTGTCATGGAGGATCAGATCATCCGGTCCCAGCAGGTGACCGATTGTGGTGACATTGGTAGCATGGCCGGAGACGAACACGATAGCAGCAGGGACATTCAGAAACGCGGCCAGGGCCTGCTCCAGATCACGGTGTACCTGCTTTTCGCCGGATATCAGCCGACTGGCGCCGGCACCGGTGCCGTAGCGGTCTATCGCAGACTTGGCGGCAGCGGCGACCTCCGGATCGTGGGACATGCCGACATAGTCATAGACACAAAAATTAATTAGCTGACGTCCGTCGATGCGTGCTGCGCTTCCGGCTCCCCCTTGGTCAACACGGAAATACGGGTTGTCACCGTTCACTGCCAGCAGCATTCGCTCTTGACGCTTCAACTGAGCATATTCGGGGAACTGGGCGAAGTCATAGTGTTCAGGCAGAATCTGGCCGGCTGGGACATCTGACTTGGGACCATCGATCAGGTGCTTCTGTACTGCCTGAGCCAGCTCCCCCAATGTCTGCACCTGGCAATACGCCGCATCGGGCATATAACCACCGAAGGTTTTCTCTATCGCAGCAACGAGTTCCAGACGCTGCAGCGAATCGAGGCCCAGAGCGATGATGGGTGTATTTGGTGTCAGGGCGGGCAGAGCCGCACCTGCCAAGGCATGGGCGTGCTGGCAGATGGCAGTAAAAGCGGATAATTGCGAAGAATGCGGTGCGGGATGCGGAATGGAAGAATCAGTGGCTTTGATGCCGGGGCTGATGGTGTCGCCGTGGTCAGCATTCTCGACCATCAGGCCGCTGTATTCGGCAAGGGTTTTAAGTTCGCCACTGAGAAATGCCTCGCGACAGGCGTGACGCTGTACCTTGCCGCTGGAGGTTTTGGGAATCGTGCCGCTTCGTACCAGCACGATTGTGTCCAGTGCCAAGTCATGATCATCGAGTACCGCCATGCGAACCGCATCCAGCACCGGCTTCAAATCCATCTTCCCGTTGTGCTTGACCTCCTGTACCAGAATGAGTCGCTGACTGCCGTGGTCATCCACGGCAAAAGCGGCCCCGTAACCGACTTCCAGCAGCGGGTGACTCATGCGAGCCGTGGCCTCGATATCCTGTGGATAGTGATTCAGGCCGCGGACGATGATCAAGTCTTCCCGCCGGCCAGTGATGTAAAGCTGGCCATCGCACATGAAACCCAGGTCGCCCGTGCGTAAGAACGGGCCTTCGCCCGTGTTGCTCAGGTGGGCGTTGAAGGAACGGCTGGTCAGGCTGGGGTTGTGCCAGTACCCTTGGCCGACTGACGCTCCGGCAATCCATACTTCACCCACGCAGCCGTGGGCGGCCTCAGTGTGGGTTTTTGAGTTGACAATTACCACTCGCATAGTGTCGACGGGCGGTCCGCAGGCTACCAAGCGACGAGCCTGGCCATTACCGTCGGGCACAGGCTCAACACGATTTTCGGTCAACGCCGTGTCGTGGAAGGATTGTACGGTAGCGCCGCTGCCACGTCGCGCGCCACTGACCAGGAGCGTCGCCTCCGCCAAACCGTAGCAGGGATAAAAGGCGCTGGGTTTGAAGCCACAGGGGGCAAATGTAGTGGCAAAGCGTTCGAGCGTTGCGGGCTGAATGGGTTCGGCGCCGACGAAGGCCAGTGCCCAGGAGGAAAGGTCAAGGGTGGCTCGTTGCTCGTCGGTGATATTGCGGACACAAAGGTCGTAGGCGAAGTTGGGCCCGCCGGAGATGTTTATCCTGTATTTGCTGATAGCGGCCAGCCAGGTGATGGGTTTCCGGAGGAAGTCGGCCGGCGAGATGAGGATGCTTGTGCCACCGGCGAACACCGAGACCAGGACGCCGCCCACCAGCCCCATGTCATGGTACGTGGGCAGCCAAGATGCGCCGATGTCCTCACGCCGTATCCCGAAAGCATGGTGGATGGTACGGGTGTTATCAATGAGGTTCGCGTGACTGATCATGACACCCTTTGGCTGACTGGTCGAGCCTGAGGTGTACTGAAGCATGGCAAGTGTGTCGGAGGTGATGGCAGGTTCGCTCCATTTCTCTGCCAAGTCATCTGAAATCTCGTCGGTAGCGAGCCAAAGTATCTGAGAGGAAGCGGCCGCTTGACCACTTTTCGGTCCAATCAAACCTTGGAACTGAGTCGCGGCAGAAGAAGTGCTAAGGGCGATGCGGACCCCGGCATCGGCGGCGATGGCGTGGAAGCGATCTAATATGCGGTGGCGACGCGGCGGGTAGGTTGGCACCGCCACGCAACCAGCGTACAGGCAGCCGAAGAAGGCTGTAATGAAGTCGAGGCCGGGTGGATAGACCAACAGCACTCGCTGGCCGGCAAAACCCATGTTCTGTAAGCAGGCAGCGGTGGCGCGGGCCCGCTGATCGAACTGGGCGTACGTCAGGACGGCTTGATTGGACTGCTCATCGAGCAGATGAATAAATGCAGGCTGATCCGGACTTTCCTCGGCGTGGCGGCACAGCATACGGATCAGATTGCCTGGATTCTGATGCGGACTAACTCGTATTTTTGAGTGAACCGACATATGTGCTTTTCATGAACATAATTACGATTGGTACCGCCGATTTTGCTCACAACTTTTTCGGAGACGGTTTAAAAGTTTACTAGCACTACATTTGTATTAATTGTAAAATCTGTAGCGTACAAAGCAAGTATATTTTCAAGGATTCTCCTTGTCGGTTCCCCAGCGATAAGTATATGATAACGCTTAACAGCCAGGACAGTTTTGTGTACGGAGCCGCATGAGAAATCTCAGCTTAAATGGAACCGACAGAATAACTATACTCTATAACGTCACCGTGGTTATTTTCACCTTTATTTTCAGAGTAAAGATCGCGGCATACGGTTACCATCTCGCATTTAACCTCTCTGTTATCCTTCTCGTCCTTTTATTAAGCCTTAGCAGGAGGAGCAGTTTGAGAAAAACAGGGACTGGCGGCCTCCGAGACGCGCCTGTACCTGCTTTTCTTCGCATTCTGAGCCTGTGGTATCCCCTGATACTGTACAGTTTTTTTTACTATCAGACCGGATTGTTCAACACGGTTGTCGTACCAAATTTTATGGATAGTTTCTTTCTTAATCTTGACGTGCGGATCTTCGGCAAATTTCCCGGCTTCTTCCTCAGCGGTACACATGGCAATGCCTTCCTCGACGAGTTTTTTCACTTTTTTTACTTTAGTTATTATCTGATAATTCCCCTGACCTGCGTTTTGCTCTACCGCAAAGATGCAAAGCTCTTCGAGAGCTTCATGTTCCAGCTTTCATCCTTGTTCTACGTGTGTTATGTCATATACATATTTCTGCCTGTTGAGGGGCCGGTCCAATTTCGAAATGAATATTATCTTCAACACGGCCTGTTTCGCACAATAATAGATTTTATTTGGGCAAAGGGAGAGAATCCAGGCGCATGCTTTCCAAGTTCTCACGTTGCGGTTACGTTTTTGGTAGCGTGGTGGGGGAGCAGCCATTTTAAAAGGCTTAAAATCTTTTACTGGCTGATTTTTCTGTTCCTCTCTATTGCCACGGTCTACTGCATGTTTCATTACGCCGTAGATGTTATTGGAGGCTTACTCCTCGGCGTCCTCGCAGTCCTTACGTTTAACTGGGCAGCTCCCAAAACGCCGCCTCTCTCATCTGATAACAGATGACGGGTCGTGTACAAGGCCGCCATTTTCTATGAAATGAAAATCATCCGCCAACAGCGGATTCCACAGTTTTTTGCTCTCGAATCTATGGCTCAATTTGGCGCACAATTCGAGATCGCAAACGATCAATTCAAGATAATTAGTGCTATTTCGACACGATCTTTTGGTAGCGTTTTTCTCCTGTCTTGAGGTCTTTTCCATAGAGCTCGATATAGTGGACTTTTGGCCCCAACAGTCCGTCGGTGGCATTGATGTAAATCTTCTCCAAAACGGCCGGACGGCCATCGATGACCAGCTCGGCACGAACGGTATCCCCATCCTTCCTCACGGTGATCTGCCCCTGTGGTACGGCCACCACGGTCATTTTATAACCATTCACCGACGGGTCCGGCTTAATGTGAAAGCCATAGGCCTTCTTCTTCTCGATCCAGTTGAGTTCCTCCCGTCGGCCGTCCTCAGCGAGCAAGACCCAGTAGGCAATCACCGGTTCATTGGGATCCAAGTTACCGTCGGCGCTGAGTTGGGCGTCGTAATGCACGACGTTGGCGTTCTTGCTCCGCTCGATAATGAACAGCGGCTGAGTTTTTTTCTGGGCCGGAGCGGGATCTGGCTTCTTTTCCATTTGCTTTGCGCAAGCAACAAGGGAAAATGACACGGCCGTCACGGCAAAAACGATAAACCCCCATATTGCCTTTTTCATGGGATCTCTTTCTGGGATATTCATGGCCTTTCAGTCCTGATCAGTTGCCAATTCAACAGGGCGATGGAAAGCCACATCTTCTCTTGGAAAAGCGAACGTACCAATATGCATCGTCTGGCCATCATGGGAAACCGCACCAGAGCCTTTCCTGATAAGCACGCGGTAAAGGTATACCGGTCGTCCTTTTCTGCAGCCGATGGATAGACGTAGATTTGCCGCGGAGCCACAAGATGGAATGCGCATCCCAGTGCCTTGGCAGCAGCTTCCTTGATAGACCAGAGCAGGGCGGCGGCCTTTTCCGAATCTCCGCTTGCCAACCTCAAGGCATGTTGAAGCTCTTGTGCATGGAAGACCCGGTAAAAAGGATACTCTTTTGGGAATTCATCTGTCCCTGCCGCATCGATACCGATATCTGACGTATCTCCGCAGAGAGCAGCCCATATTTTTCCTCCGCCCTCGCTAAAAGAAATGGCCGGCCCCTCACATTCTCCCAGTAGCAGTTGCGGCCTGCCAAGCGGGTCGTGGACCACCTGAATTGGTAAATCTGTTCTATTGGAGAAACGACAGTCTGTCCAAGGAGAACCTTCCATCCCCGCAAGATGCTCCCATAGGATAGAGGCTAAGCGTTGCTTGTCTTCTGCTCCGCTTGTCCTATGTCCTGCGATGGTTTCAGTGTCACATGGCAAGCACGCATATAAGACGGTTCCTCTTTGATGAGGGAAACGTACGGCTTTGACAGTTATTTCTTGGCAATCCTTTATCACATCCGGTCTCATTTTTTACGAACTACGGTTTACTCCGAAACTTTTTGCATGCGCATATCATAAACCTGCATGATGGTGCGGCCTTGATCGTCAATTCCTCTGGCATGCCAGACGGAGCCTTTTTCATCTTCCATCCGCATGCGAGCCTCCAGGGTTATCTGTTCTCCCTCTCGGAATTTTCGCAGAAATCTCATCTCTCCGACCTCTACGGGAATCATTGCCTGTTGCTGTTTTGGGGCCATTGCAGCTGTGTAAAAGCCAACCAACTGCATAAGCGCCTCAAAAAGATAAGGTGAATATTGGTATTGTGCGTTTCGCAGATGTGCGAAATCATTCATCTGTCGGCAGGTTGTTTGTCCTCGCACCACCCCTGGACCTGCGCCGTCAATAAAGTCAATCACACGGTACCTGCCTTCGAATCCACTGCAGTCTGCGTACCATTGAAGCACCTTTTTGTGATCCATGGGCCGCGTCTGCAATTCATCCGGGCGTATCGGGAAATCAGAGAACCCATCCCCTAAATTGCTTTGGCCGCCATCGAGGATTACCCGGCCTATGTAGTGCTGTGAAAAGCGGTCTGTCAATCTTCCTGTTGGGGACATCTCCTGTGCTGCAAGAGAGACTTCGCATATCACCTCTCCGGGCAAAGCGTCGACTCGATGACAGGATATCCTGCAAGGCCGCAAAATCCCAGGAGGACATTGTATCATATCCATAAATCGCATCTGACGAACCCCTCGCACCTGCAGATGAGGATACACAATCCTTGTGGCTTCCATGAATGTCTCCAGAACCATCGCTGCTGAGACCAGAGGATGCTTGACGAACTTGAAAGGCTTGTGGTCTGCTATCCAAAGGTCCTTTTTCAGGGAAAACGACCTCACTGCTTCCAGTTGCCCCCGGCGGATGTCTATGCTTGAGATTTCCTCTATCATGGGTAAATTCTCGCAGCTAAAGGCCACGGTACCTCCACCCAGTTCCCCACTGGGTAAAGGATTGATGGTATCATTGATCCGTGCCGTCTTCACGGCCGGCAGTCTCCTCGTAAACATCACCCAATTGTCGTCGGCCGACGCCACAAAAAGCTCTCTGCAGAAGAGTTCCGCAAGCTCATTTACATGGATGTACCCCACACCTTTTCGCTTCAACATTTCACGGATCTCCGGATTCTCGGCCATGCCGGCCCCCTCAATAGGAGGAAGCATTAAAGCCTTAAAACGCACAGCTCTATTTTTGGGGCGCAGGTATCTGATTAACGCAGACATCATGCGATTGGCAGCAGCGTAGTTGGTCTGGCCGGGATTGCCCTGTATTGCGGCTACCGAGGACAGGCCCACAAAAAACTTCAAGCCCGCCTTCTCTGTGGCCGAAAATAAATTCCATGCACCGAGAAACTTGACGTTCGCGACCGTTGAGAGGTCATCCGGCGTCATTTGGTCGAGGAAACCATCACGTAGGACCCCGGCGCCATGAATGATGCCGTCGATCTTACCATAACGCTTTGCCACCTCACCCAAACAATCGTCAACCGCCTTGGGATCAGTTACATCGCAGGTATAGTATGTTGCCTCGATTCCTGATGAGTGTAAATCCGCCAGTGTCTGAGCAATCTCCAATGCTCTGTGGCCGAAAGTATTCACTTCAGAAAGCAACCGCCCCGATGCCGTCTTTGCAGAATTGATCGCTGTATCTATAGGAGTCCTTCCCAGGAAAACTATGCGTGGCATAAAGGGCACAAGGCCGCGAGCCAGGTGAGCGCTGATACCTGAGGCACCCCCGGACATAACTACGATGTCTCCGGGATTAAGATTTAGACTTGAAATATTTCTGAAAATCGACGGGGCTATATGTCCTTCTGAGGTGAAGACCTTTCCATCGCAATGAATCATTTCCACCGCGGTGTTGTATCCTCTGTCCAGAGCGCCACATAAGGCAGCGCGAAGGTCGGTATCTCTGTCGATTTCCAGTGTGCGGAACAGGACCGATGAATATTCCTGCGCTGCGCTCAGGAACATTCCGAGCATTCCCTCCGCCGGCAACCGACCGAGAGTTTCGGCATCCTCTCTGGAATGAATAAGCACGACGAATTTCTTGGCCGGTGACTGGAGAAATGCCTTCAGTGGTAAAAACAGTCCCCTCAAAAGCCGCGAAACATCCGCTATGCCTTTTAACTTTATCGACCAGCCTTCGGGTAAGGTTATAACCATCCCAGCCAAGGACGCCAAACTCGATATTCTTTCTGATGCCTTACAAGACCCTTCATCCGTCAAAATATCATAACCTTCTTGTTCAGTACCTTTCGTCTGCATAAATAGCAGCGGAATCGTTTCGACCCCGTAATCCTGCCGGAATATATCTCCGACATTTTTGGTAATCTTGTCATCCCTGTCCGGTGAGAGAAAAAGCAGTGACTCGCCTTGGCTCAATTTTATTGGAGCCGAGGCCGATAGCTCCATAGGAACGCTCTTGAATACGAGCCGCTTTAAACCGGCCTCATCCTGTAAGGGCTTCAGGGTTTCATCTTGCACTAAGCCGGGTTCAGCCGCTTTGGTAGCCGGCTGTAGGCTGGCACCTTCTTTCCTGGCGACTATCTCGGAAATCTTCTGAGCGATGTCCCTCACGGTACGGACATGAATGAAATCTTCCAGTTCGATAGTGATTCCGAAATGGCGTTCCGCGGCATCCATGATTATCGGGAGACGGCTGGAGCGGATGGAGAGGTCCCTCCTGAGGTCCATATCGGGTTGGATTTCATCCCTGTTGAATCCCGTGGCGTCCATGATGATGTGAATAAGCGCCTCTATATGGTCCTGATGCTCAGACGTCTTGGCGAGGATAGGGGAGTCCTGTCTGTCCGGGGTGTTGCGGTCAGATGCGGGAACCTTCCTGAATACAGAGAGGGAAATAACCCTCGGTTCTCCGCGAACCTTCAAATGCCCTTGAACGAAGAGCTGAGCAAGGGCAGTCTTGTAAGTGATACGCTCTTTAGGGGGTATGCAGGTCTGGATGCACGTTGAGTCAGGGAGCGTGTCGGTGATGAGATTGCTTAATATATCGCCAGGGCCCATCTCCACGAAGAGCCGGATTCCGTAGTCGTTCCAAAGGGTCTGAACGTTATTCCTCCAATGGACGGTGGACTCCAGGTGGGCCATGAGGATTCGCCTAATCTCACCGGAATCTGATGGATACGGAGCCATGGTCGTGTTGGAGATGACGGGTATCTTTGGAGAATGAAATGGAAAGGAAGCAACATACGCCTCGAGTTCGTCACGGATTACCCGCATGATAGGAGAGTGGAAGGCCATGCTCACCCGCAAGAGGGTGAATCGGTATCCCTTCTCTTTCAATTTTTTACCAAGATTCTTGACTGTCACGGTATTGCCGCTCAGGATGACCTGGTTCGGTGAATTGATATTGCCAATGTGGATATTTTCCTGTCCCTGCATCATTTTTTTCAGCATTTCCATAGGGGCATCCACTGCCGCCATTACACCGGGATCAATATTCATAGCGGCGGCCTTGTCCATGCAGCGAGCTCTCATGTTCACGATTCGGAACCCATCTTCCATGGAATATACGCCGGCTACGCACAAAGCTGTCAGTTCGCCCAGACTGTGGCCGGCTACAGCCGCAGGATTAATGCCAAGAGAAATAAGATATTGAGCCATGGCGTATTCCATAGTGAAAAGAGCAGGCTGCTGCCACCGTGTCTTTTGGAGGTTTTCCTCTTTATCATTGAACAATAAGTCAAGGAGGTCAAAATCCGCTACCGCTGCAGCCCTATCCATCCATTCCTTGATGACGCCAAAGGACTCATAGAGTTCCCGCCCCATTCCCAGATAGTGTGCCCCCTGTCCGGGAAATACGAAAGCGAGCGGCGACACCGGCAAATTCTCAGGGCTTATGAAGATTCCCTGCTGCGCCAGAGACCTCAGCGTTTTGGGTGCGGCAATTCCGGCTTCGATAAGAGATGCTGACTTTTCGATGACAGTGATCGCCTCTTCTTCGGATTGTGCCACAACGGCCATCCGGCAATTACCGCCGTCAACCTTAGTGCGGAAGAAAGAGACGCCCTGGATCACCGAATGGTCGCCTCCTGTTTGAGCCTCTTTCCCCGGGGAAATCAATACCTTATCCTCTCCATTCATGGCCTGTTCCAACTGCACAACATAGTTGGACCCTCCAAACCCGAAGGCATTGACCTGAAACCTTCTTGGCTGGCCGTCCCTGCGCTTCCAATCAAGCGGCTCCGGGGCGACAAAAAGCCCAGACCCTTCCAGACCAATCTGTGGGTCTGGATGCGTATAATTGAGGGTAGGGGGTAAAATCCCCGCCTTCATGGCCGTGACTCCTCGGATGAGACTGTTAATGCCCGAGGCGCCCAGTGTGTGTCCGATCTGGGATTTGAATGAAGTGAGCATTGTGCGATTGGGGGGCTTGAAGAATGTCTTCAGAGCACGAGCCTCCTCTACGTCCCCTTGCCGAGTGCTTGTGGCATGGCATTCCACCATGTCTACTGCATCTGGTCCATAGGGTATCTCGCGGAAAGAGTTGCCGATGGCGATTTCCTGGGTGACACTTGATGATTCCACCATACCCAGATGATTATTGCTCGCTCCCATACTGGTAATAATGGCGTGGACAGGCGCCCCTCTTTTATTCGCCAGACTTTCCCGCTCGATAACGATCATTCCTCCGCCTTCGCCGAGGACCATTCCATCTCTTTCGGCATCGAAAGGACGCGAGCTTTCGTGAGCGGGTCTGTTCCGCCCGGAAAGTCCGTAAAGTGCGCCTAGCGCGGAGAATTCTATAAAATGCATGTGTGTGAGCTTCTCCTCACCTCCTCCGACGACGGCTGCATCGATGATTCCGTTTCGTATCATCTGGATGGCGCTATAAAGTGCGACCAGAGAGGTCGCGCAGGCCGCGGAGACTGAAAAGCTGGGACCCATAAACCCATACCGGTTACAGATGAAGCCGGCCGCTGCGCAGTTGAGTCTGCCCAGAAGCGTCGTGTCGTCCGGGGCCATATATCTGGACTTTAACTCTTTTTCGATGGCTTGCTCCTGCTCCGGCGTTACAGGAATCGTTTGTCGGATTGCCGCAAGGATATTGTGAACATTTCCCCTGATTAGCAAAGGTGTAAGGGTTGCCGCCGTCTCTCCCGAGTTCTGGGAGATAAGGACTCCAATTCGCTCGCGAGGGATGCCTGACTCCAGGATGCCGGAGGCCCGGATGGCATTTTCAGCCAGCCACATGGTGATCCTTGTGGCCTCGGTCATCGTTCGAAAATCATGGGGCGGAATACCGAGTTCGCTGCGTGAGGCATGAAAATGTATAAAGGCACCTACATTGCAATAGGTTTTATCCATGATGTGCGGCCGGGGATCATAAAAACGCTCCTGATCCCACCATGAAGACGGAATAAGTGTAATTCCGCTCTTCATGGCCAGACTTGCAGCCCATATCTCCTCCGGATCCTTCCCAAGGGCATTAACAATGCTCATCCCTGTGATGGCAACCCTTTCATGATTACCTTTGCGCACGTCCGCCCGGCCAACACCGAAGGATGGAGTTGTTATAGGCAGCGATACGTTAGAGGTAATTTCTTCACTGGCCCCTTTAAAGGGCTGATGCAGTAAAAGAGCTCCTTCGGCCAACTCGCAGTGAAAGGACTCCAGCTTCTGTGCTTTACTGATAAGTCCGGCACATGCCCCGCTCATGAATTGCCCGCGTTCCATACAGGTCCGTTCAGACAGAGGCTTACCTTGCTTATCCATACCTCGGGCTGCAACGAAGAGACTCCCCGCAGTCATCTCCTCCATTTTTGTCCGGAAGGAGGTCTCATCCTGGTGACCGGCTGCAAATTTTCTCTCCAGAGATAAAACAGCGGCCACTCTCAGTGTCCTCAATGACCGCACCCGAAGTCCGGTGCTTCGACCTGTAACGACTGTTTCCCCCGGAGACGATTCCAGAACCATCCGCTGATATAGTGCCGTCATAGCGCCCGTTTCAACTATCTCCTGTGTGGCCAGATAGGCGGTGCCCATCTGGATGGCGTCTGCGCCGAGCATGGCGGCCATGAACGCAGTTTCACGATTGAATATCCCCCCGGCAAGTATCACGCGACAATTTTGAAACAGGGTTGGCTTTTGCCGTTTGAGGTCCAACACGATTTGGGCAAGGGTAAGTGTACTATGTTGTCCCACGTGGCCGCCTGCTTCATACCCCTCGCAGACCACGTACCGCACACCCGCTTCCAGCGCAAGCTTCAGCATCGCCTCATCCGGGGCGATATAAACAACCCCTATGCCACATTCCAGCAATTCTCTTATGGGAGAGATATCCCCCCCGGCGATCCAGACAAAATGGGGCTTAGTTTTCTTTATCCACTCCAGCTGAGTCTCCCTGAAAGGATTCTCCGCCAAAGAAATGATATTTACTGCATAAGATCGCCCTCCCATAACTTCTGGCAGACAACCCAGTCTCCGATCAAGAGTCTCCGCATTCATCAGGCCAAGGGCGATAGTCGGCAATCCTCCGGCATCAGCAATTCTCGCGGCAAACTCCGGAATATCGGTGATGGAGGACATGGCGCCCTGGATAAATGGATATTTCGTTCCCAGCTCCCTGGCTGAAGGGCTGTCTAAAAAGCAATCCTTTTTCACCTCAGCCGAGCGGCATAAGTTTCGAATCTCTTCGATGAAGGCCTTCACGGCCTTTTCGGTTCCGGCCCCAAAACGCTCAGCAAACGACGCCGCAAAGGCAGCCTCCACACCCAGAGGGATGACCTCATCTTTGGTGAAATGGCTCTTCAGCGGTTGTAGGGACATGGAATTCACGTGGTCGACGAAGCGGCGGCGGCTTTCCTCCGTGATATCTGTTTTGCACAGCGAGTCCTCGAACGTTTTGATTTGCTTGAACGCCACCGAGTTCCCCTTATTGAAAAGTCGACAAGGAACCTGTATGTCTAAGCCAACCAGTGAGGTAGAATCCATGCGGATTTTGGCGAGTTGCTGGCGTTGGGGGTCATCGATGGCCACAAGGTCCGTCAACCAATGGACGCTCTCGAATACTATACCTGCTGCTCCTGTGGACAAAAATGCCGCTGCCGCCTCAGGCGTCCAGACGCCGCCCCAGATGAGGATGTCCGGAGACTTCGCGGAATTGCGCAGCATTTCCTTGGCTGCCGAATAGAGAAGCAAGGTTGTTTCACTGCTCACGAATCCAGAGGCCTCGCATCCTTTCAGGATGATGCGTCCAATTCCGGAACTATCCTTCAAAATCGTTGCCAGGATATCCAAGTCTCCAACGATTGGAAAACAACGGTAGTTTTCCGACAATTCTCTCAATCTCTGTAGAAAACCGGAAGTATCCCCCTGGAAATACTGGGGATGGCATTCTACCCATATATTCAGGACTCCTGTTTCCTTCAGCAACCGCTCCAAAGATGGATCCATTAAGGTTACAGCAGAGACCTTGATATCCCCAACGCGACAAGCAGGGGCAGCCTTTCGTAAGAAAGAATGCAGTGCTTGCGTCTCCATCATTGAAAAATCGAAAATAGCACTGCTCTTCGTTCGGTAAGCCATCTGGGTTACCGGTTGGATTATCTCCTCAGGCCGCCAGACGAAGGCGATGATGGGAACCCGATACTCAGCCAACATGTCTTGACCTCCGTTTCAACTCTGCACGTTCACCTGTTTAAATTATAAAGATTTTCTGAAGATGCGATATTTCTTATATGTCTTTGCGCCGGATTCCTCTATCAATGAGTTGATCGATTCGTTATCTTCCAGCGTCCAGCCAAGCTCCAGATAACGATATTTCTCTTTTTTCCTCACGACCTCATATATGTGGTGGAAAGCTAATATGGGAATGCCCATCTGCCGGTACTTGTCCTTGATTCCGAAGATCAGCAATCGCATTCCCTTGATTTCCCGCCGATACAGGATCGCCTTAAGCAAACCCATCACGCCGATCCGCCCATTGAGACGCTTGAGTAAAGGATTAATGTCGGGAAAGATCACACACACCGCTGCGGGTTCGTTCTCATAATAGATGAAGAAAGCCAGGTCAGGGTCCGCGAATTTCATTACGTTCTTTTGAATGTCCCGTATCCCATTATTGCTCAACGGGACAAAACCCCAGTTCCTCGACCAGCTGTCATTGTATATCTCCCTGATCAGGGCAAACTCGGCGTCCGCATCCTTTGGATTGATGCGTTTGATGCGGATGCCTTTTTTCCGGGCGATACGTCCGGCCAGGCTATCCATCCACTCGGGAAGCCGGTAATCGCCATCTATCAAGAAGGCCAACAGGTCTTTCTCTTTGGCAAAACCGCACGATTCGACCAACCTTGGGTAGTACGGCGGGTTGTAAGTCATCATCAACGCAGGCGGATAATCGAATCCTCTAATGAGCAGCCCGACTTCGTAATTGGTGGACGGGTTGAGCGGGCCTCTCATGAAGGTCATCCCTTTCTGACGTACCCATGTCTCCACGGAAGAGAAGAGGGCCGCCGCGGCCTCTTGATCATCAGCGCATTCGAAGAATCCCCAAATGCCCATCTTTTCGCCGTGGAACTGGTTATAATAACGGTCTATGATGCCCGCGATCCTTCCCACTGTCTCCGAACCGCGTCGGGCCAGAAAGAGGATGCGCTCGGAAGACTCCCAGAAAGGATGTCTGGCGGGGTCCAGCATCCGGCAAACCTCCTTCTTAAGAGGAGGGACCCATCTGGGGTATGCGGCATAAATCTTCCATGGAAGATCGATGAAGTTCTTCAACTCCGATTTTCTTTCAACGGTAATGATATCTATGCCGGCCATGATTGTATCCTTCGAGATGTTATCATAGAAACAATGAGATCATAGGAGATTCTTTTAGGCCACACGGTAGTGAGGGTGTTCATAAAACCCACCCGTGACACCGCAACAACGACCGTTATCGCAGATGTGCTGCTCACCGTCCTTTAAGGAAGCCGATAGCCATCGGTCATCCATGGTTCACCTGCCGGTGGCGTGCAAATATTCATACGCATACCTGGATTACGAGTTATTATACTGGCAATACTTGAAGTTTCAATGAGTTATGCTAATTCTCGTGATGCAGACGGACGCAGTATTGCGAGTTTGCAGTAACCAAAAGCAGAGCAAGATAGCTTAAACTGACATTTCCCATATTGAACGCTTGGCTGACCTTACCCCCGATAGTAGTTTGCAGAGATAACTTCCCGGTTAGCAGGGGGGCAATTGACACTTTTTAACTCTCTAAGACATTTCAGATATTGGCAAAGCAAGCAATTAAGTTGTTATATTACAGCTGCTTAAAAATTGGGCGCCCGTAGCTCAGCTGGATAGAGCAAAGGATTTCTAATCCCAAATAGTGGTTGTAAGTATAGTGTTAGCAATGGGTTACGTCCCGCTTTTGAGCCGAAAACGAGGTTTGCAAGTGGTTAACTACTCGTTTACAAGTGAACTTACAGTGGCAAACCACTGGCGACTGACACTTTTTTGACACCAGACTTAACAAAAGTTATCTTGCCTGACCTCGTATGATGAGGAAGAAGTTATCAATTTATCTTGGCAGGTAGTTCAAAAGACGTTCCAACTGCTATACCACCCGCTGGGACGTGTATAGGCATCGCTACGCTGACCCATTGCCCATCAAGCACTGTGCGACACGTGTTACTGTAAATACGTGTCTGCTCCGCCGCTTTTGACAACTTTGTACTCCGGCCCAGCGGTAATCAGGATGGCCTCGATGCCAGCCAGCGACTCAACGAGTGCAAGGCCCTTTTCAGCCCCCATTACATTTACAGCTGTTGAAAGTGCATCCGCATCCACAGCAGTTGCGGCGAGGATGGTATCGCTGCTTAACTTACTTGCCCCAGTCGCAGTGTTCGTATCGATGATGTGACTGTATCTTTTCCCATCTATGGTCACAAACCGCCTGTAGTCGCCGCTTGTTGCAACCGCCATATCATTCAATTTTAAGACCATCAACACTTGTTCTGCGCCAATTGTGCCATTCGAGTTCGTCGGGTCTGCACCAGATTGTGCCGCCATTGGGTTTTGCAGGCCAACCAGCCAGGTGTCTTTGTCTGCTGGTTTGCCGAAGCAGCGTATATCGCCGCTCGCACAGACCATACCGCCAATGGCCCCCTCCCGCTGCATTGCCTCAACGGCCTTATCGACGGCGTAACCCTTTGCTATCCCGCCCAAATCCAGACGCATCCCTTTGACCGCAAACTGCACCGTTCGCTCATTCACATCCAGTATCAGTTTTTCAAATCCGACGCGAGCTTTGACGGCGGCAAGGGTGTTTTCGTCAGGTACGCTGTTCGTCTCGCCCGCCTTATGCCAGAGGTCCACCAAAGGCCCGACGGTAATGTCAAACGCACCATTGGAAAGCCGGCTGAACTCAACGCTTTTTTGAAGTATTTCAAAAAGCTCGGGGCCGACCTTGACGGGGCTTGTAAACGCTTCGCGGTTGACCCTGCTTAGCTCGGAGTCATTCTTGTAATCACTCATCATTGCATCGATTCGTTTGAGTTGTTCAAATCCCGCCTCGATGCAGCGTTTACCCTGCCATTCGTGTTTTGCCACCGCCACGATTCGCGCCAATGTCCCCATCACCTCGCGGTAGCCGCCATCAATTTCAATCGGCTGGCGTATTTTTTCCGCCACAAAAAAATGAACGCCGGCCAAAAGGATCGCGGTGACAGCAATCTTTATCGCAACTCGCCTGCTGTTTTTATTCAACTCTGATCTATCCTCCATAAAAAGTAACTAAAAGGATTACGAAGATTCTATTGCGAGCCCGTCTTTTTATAGAAATCGGCTTCGTGTCCCGACAGTTTGTTTTCGCGAATCAGGTTTTTTATTTTCTGTGTATCGACGTTTCTGGGTTGCCCAGCCGAAGGCGATGCTGCAACGGCGGTCGATGTGACAGGCAATTCCCCGATGAAACTTTCGACGGACACAGAGGCAATACCAATAGCAATTACAAGCACCGTCGGGAGAAAATAGCGAGAGGCAAAACCAGCAGGTGATTCAGCGACAACAGATTTTCTCTCATATCGGCATTTGTCACAATAAATACAATCGAGCTTATCATTGAAGCTCAATCCGTATTCGCAGTTGGCATATCGCTTCGCAGGCAAAAATCGACTGAATATCGCGATTTTATTAAACAGCGACAAAAAAGCCCCAGCCGGGCACAGATACCGGCACCAGAAACGCGAGTAGAAAAAAGAGCCGATAAGTGCCACGGCTGCGATGACCAGTAGTAACTCGTCAAAATGTCTGAAACTGAAAATTCTAATCAACGGGTCGATGGCGAGAGTATTATGATTTCGAGACAGGAAAAACGCAGCTATGAGAACAAAAAGAATGACGAATTTGACGAATCTTCCTTTTTGCATCTGCTCCCTTGACAGAATCGGTCTGAATCGGGCCGGCAGCACATAACCGATAAACTCCTGCAAGGCACCGAAGGGGCACAGATACCCGCAATAGATATTGCCAAAAACAATAGCCAGCAACGGCGCTCCGATTGTAAGAATAAATACTCCCGTCGATACTGTAAGCGGGATAGCCAATGACAATAAAGAAGCAATCTGTTCGGTAGAAAACTGGGCATTGAGAAAAATACCACCGATGAGAACGTTAAAACCGAGGACAAACAATCGTGTCCGCAAGCTGCCTCGATATATAACGATTAGAGTAAGTACTAAGACAACAATAAGATATGCACCCTGTGAATCGGGCAGCCAACGGGCGGCAACGGTTGTCCTTTGCTGAGCGGTTTGGCCGAGGATTTGAGTTGCAAAGGCGCTGCCTGATTGAGCGAGAGATTCGAGAACTGCTTTTGAACTGACGGTCGCGCCTGTGACGGCATCGACATTTGC
>Ga0187878_1000266_pt1 | contig 64166 bp, 59 predicted proteins | sample June2016WEW_17_1_FD_132979 | JGI IMG/M metagenome (GOLD analysis project Ga0187878, IMG submission 132979) | Peatland microbial communities from SPRUCE experiment site at the Marcell Experimental Forest, Minnesota, USA - June2016WEW_17_150 | ecosystem: Environmental > Terrestrial > Soil >... | reverse complement strand
TCCTCGTCGATGGGGACTCTCAGAGGAGACGAGCCAATTACTCCCGGGGTAATTTTTCTGTCACATCCAGCCCCCAACAATGGGGACATGAATGATCGCTAGACCCGGCTTTCGCCTCTGGATCCCTTGCTGATGAGGATCCAGTCAGCCCGACTTTTGGTCTTGCCCTCTACTCCGGGTTTCTGTCCCGGATGAGTCGAGCTTTGGGCCCCCTTGATATCTTTTCAAGGGGGTGCCGCCCCAGCCGAACTGCCCGCCTGCCGTTGTCTCGGACTTTTGGTCCAGTTAGAACTGTAATCACAGATAGGTGGTGTTACATTGGCGCCTCCGTCAACCCCCGAAGAGGTCGACCTTAACGGCTCCCACCTACGCTCTGTACCCGCAATCACAACCCAGCGACAAGTTGCAGTAAAACTCCACGGGGACTTCTCGCCCCGCTGGAAGATCCTGGACTGTTCGTCCAGGTTATGTGGGTTCACCGGGCCCCAGGCGGGGACAGCGGGGAGGTCGTTGATCCATTCATGCACGTCGGAACTTACCCGACAAGGCATTTGGCTACCTTAAGAGAGTCAGAGTTACTCCCGGCGTTTAGCGGCCCTTAGATCGGTTGAACCCAATTTTCAGGTACCGCCACTGGCCAGAATTCAAGGACCGTGCAAACCCTTTCGGGCTAGCGGTCCCCTATGTTTTTATTAAACAGTCGCCTCCCCCGAGTCACTGCGACCTGTCGCCCCAGCAAAGCTAGAGCTTCAGGCACCCCTTATTCCAAAGTTACGGGGCTAATTTGCCGAGTTCCCTCGCCTGAGTTCCACCCGATACGTCTTAGGCTTCTCACCTAGGGACACCTGTGTCGGATCTAGGTACGGTCACGGAGGATCCATCCCCCGACCCTTTTCACTGGCTCCAGGAATCAGTTGAACCACCCTAAAACGGGCGGCTATTCCCCTATTCATCCGGTTCTCACCATTACGGTACTTCCCGGATTTCAAAGGTTAAACAGGGCGACGACCCTGCTCGGCCTATCCCGAAGCGTCAGATCGGAAGCTTGCGTTGCCGCGCGTACCTCCATAGTACCGGAATTTTGACCGGTTTCCCTTTCGACAAGCTCGGTTAAGGCTTGCCTTAGGACCGACTTACCCCCGGCTGACGACGCATTGCCGGGGAACCCTTGCCCTTTCGACGGAGGGGATTCTCACCCCTCTAACGCTGTTACTTCCGCCGGGATCTACACTTGAGGCTGGTCCACTGGATTTCACAACCCAGCTTCCACCCGACCCCAACGCCCGCCTATCAGCACGGCTATTGACCGTGCTCTAGGGTATCGGTACCTGACTTAGCCCCGTTCATTTTCGGCGCCCCCAACCTCGGCTGGTCAGCTGTTACGCACTGCTTGGAGGATGGCTGCTTCTAAGCCTACCTTCCAGCTGTCTCTGGTTGAGGACAGCTTTCTATTTCTACACTTAGTCAGGATTCCGGGACCTTAACCCTAGTCGGAGTTGTTCCTCCCGCGACATAGGAGCTTACCCCCCATGCCCGTTTCCGGCCTTCTACGGCGCCAATGGATTCGAAGTTTGAATGGAAAGTGGAACCTTTCGGCTCCTTGTTTCCCAATCAGTGCTCTACCCCAAAGGCAACCTCCAGCCAGACTATCCTTAGAGATATTTCGGCGGGAACTAGCTATCACCAAGTTAGATTGGTCTTTCGCCCCTAGCCCCAAGTCAGAGGAGTGAGTTGCACGTCAACACCCCTTCGGGCCTCCACCTGGCTTTCGCCCGGCTTCACCCTGCTCAAGGCTAGATCACTTGGTTTCTAGTGTCATCCCCGTGATTCCAGACCCTTTCAGATCCCGTCCCTCACGCCTTACGGCGGTGCGGACAATCGGTTTCCCTACGGCTTCGGGCCTTGCACCCTTAGCCTCACCACGAAGATGAACTCCCCGGCCAGTGGTACGAAACTGATCATACGATTCTGGTCCCCCCTCGTCGTACTGCCGCGTTGCCACGGTCTCCTTTCGAGGGGATCTATCCTTTCGAACCGTACACGCTTGTGACCACCTGATTTCAGGCACTTTTCACCCCCCTTCCGGGGTACTTTTCAACTTTCCCTCACGGTACTAGTGCGCTATCGGCCTCAGGACGTATCTAGTCTTAGAAGTTGCTTCCTACTAATTTCCCACGCCAGAGCCGAGGCGTGGTACTCAGGGATCCCAACCCAAATCCTGCGCGCTTACGTCTACGAGGCTTTCACTCTCTATGGTAGGCCGTTCCAGGCCATTTCGACTTCACACGCGAGAACGCAGTCGGGCCCTATAACCCCACATCCCTACACGGTTTCCCATGCAGGTTCAGTTTAGACTCTTCCCATTTCGCTCGCCGCTACTCAGGGAATCCTTGTTAGTTTCCCTTCCTCCCCCTACTTGGATGCTTCCGTTCGGGGGGTTCCTCCTCCCAATTGGGAGTTCCACAGGTATCACCCGTGGAGGGAAGTCCCATTCGGGCATCTCCGGATCGAAGGCTGCATGCGCCTACCCGGAGCATATCGCAGCTTGCCACGCCCTTCTTCAGCGCCTGAGCCCGGCCATCCGTCAGGTGGCTTATCATGCCAAACTTACTAGGGAACCCACACTCGATTAGCGTTCAAGGCCTCTGCACGATGCTCATCGTAGGCATCCATTCGCTAGTGGATGCCCACTGCAATCCTTCACCTCCAACGTTTCTGTTGGAAGCTGCATCTTATTCGAAACGATTGGCTCACAGTCACCATTTGCCTTCCAGTCCGCCTCATCTTGTCTAAGGAGGTGATCCGGCCGCAGGTTCCCCTACGGCCACCTTGTTACGACTTCTCCCCCCTTGCCTAACTCCGGCTCGACGCGGCCAAGATTGGCCGCGCCTCACCAGAACCAAACTCGGGTGGAGCGACGGGCGGTGTGTGCAAGGAGCAGGGACGTATTCACCGCGCGATGATGACACGCGATTACTAGGGATTCCATGTTCACGAGGGCGGGTTACAGCCCTCGATCCCAACTGAGGATGGGTTTGAGGATTGCCTTCCCCTCTCGAGGTCGGATCCCATTGTCCCATCCATTGCAGCTCGCGTGTGGCCCAGGAGATCTGGGGCATACTGACCTGCCGTGGCCCGTTCCTTCCTCCCACTTAGCGTGGGCAGTCCTCTTAGTGTGCCTGGAATCCCGAGGGAATCCGATGGCAACTAAGGGTGCGGGTCTCGTTCGTTGTCTCACTTAAGAGAACACCTCACGGCACGAACTGGCGACGGCCATGCACCTCCTCTCAGCTAGTCCGGTAAGACCTTTAATCTGACCTTCATCCAACTGTCGCTCCTGGTAAGTTTCCCGGTGTTGACTCCAATTAAACCGCAAGCTTCACCCCTTGTGGTGCTCCCCCGCCAATTCCTTTAAGTCAACTGTCCCTCGAGCAAATGCTCAAAGAGAATTCAGCCTTGCGACCGTACTCCCCAGGTGGCAGGCTTAATGGCTTCCCTGCGGCACTGGGACAGCTCGTGGCCGTCCCAACACCTAGCCTGCATCGTTTACAGCTGGGACTACCGGGGTATCTAATCCCGTTCGCTCCCCCAGCTTTCGTCCCTCACCGTCGGGCGCGCTTTAGTCGGCCGCCTTCGCCACTGGTGGTCCTCTCGGGATTATAGGATTTCGCCCCTACCCCGAGACTACCGCCGACCTCCCTCGCCCCCAAGCCGAAGAGTATTCCCCGCGGCCCAACGATTGGATCGTTGGATTTAACGGAAAACTTTTCCGGCCGGCTACGGACGCTTTAGACCCAATAATCGTCCCAACCACTCGAGGAGCTGGTATTACCGCGGCGGCTGACACCAGACTTGCCCTCCCCTTATTCACTCGGCTGGTTAAACCAGGCAAAAGCCGCCCTCAGCGGACGGCACTCGGGATGACCCCGTCGCGCTTTCGCGCATTGCGGAGTTTTCGCGCCTGCTGCGCCCCGTAGGGCCTGGGCCCTTATCTCAGTGCCCATCTCCGGGCTCCCGCTCTCACGGCCCGTACCGGTTATAGGCCTGGTGAGCCATTACCTCACCAGCGACCTGATCGGGTGCGGCCCTATCCTTGGGCGAAACTGAAAGCATGTTCTCAGTTCCTTTTGGAAGGGGAACCATTCCAGGCCTCCCCATCTATCAGAAATTGACCTCAGTTTCCCGAGGGTGTCTCCGTCCCAAGGCTAAGTTAGCCACATGATATTGAGCCGTATGCCGCGTCTCCAACGTGGCTAGGAAACGCACGACTCGCATGGCTTAGTCTCATCCCGATAGCAGTTGGGTCCGCCAGGATCAAGCGGAGTTGGAACGATATGGAAATACCGTCACACACATACAAGATATGTGAAACGGACTGGAAATTGACAGGTGACTGCAAGCCTACTTTGGGCCCAATCGTTCCAGCGGCGACAATACCGCTGTTTGTTCGGGCCTTCACGAATATTCCCGCAATCGGAGGTCAACACTTCATCCGAGGGCGCAACGCCCTCATAGTCCAGTTGACGCCGCCGCCGGAGACCGCGGGAAGCCAAGCAATCTCGGCTGAGTTCACGATTCGTCCTGCACGAGATATAAACATTTCCGCGTCAATTTTCCAATTGGTCATTTCAACGTGAGTGTTAATACTTTTCACTCGACAATCGGCAGCTTTCAGTCCTATTTTCCCGAGTTTTCAGCAGACCAGCGATGAGCGTTTGAAACCAAGAAGAATCCACCGAGTCTCAGGATGACCCGAGACTCGGTAAAGCGAAGGAACTACTTTGCGAGGAGCTTGTTCTCATATTCGGCTCTTGTCAGTACTTCGTGGCCGGAATCTGTCACAAGAACCACGTCCTCTTCTCTGACTCCACCGACGCCGGGCTTGAAGACCCCGGGTTCTACTGCAACTATCATACCCTTCTCGAACACCCATTCCTTCACTTGGCCGGGATCACCGATCAATGGAGGGTCATGAATCTCCAAGCCATGTCCATGTCCGGTAATGTGTGGATGTTGGTACTTCTCGTATCCCGCGTCCTTGATGATCCCTCGCGCTATCTTATCGATCGTTGAGGCTTTGACTCCTGGCTTGATGGCTTCCACAGCTTTCTGTTCAGCTTCGAAAGCGACTGCGTAGATTCTCTTCTGTTCGGCGCTTGGTTCACCGACCATCACATGACGTGAGAATTCAGAGTAGTAGCCATTCCAATGGCAGCCTCCGTCTATCATGACGATCTCCCCCCTCCGTATTATCTTACTCGAGGGATACCGCTGCAAGTAGGTCGATCTATCACCAGACATCACGAACAGCGTCCACGCGGGAAAGGCATCCGGATCTGCCATTCTCATCGCGTATTCTGCAACGGCGGCAACATGATGTTCTGAGGCTCCTTCCCTCACGGCGTCTCTTGCGGCCCTCATCTGAACTTCGGCCAATGCGAGCGCCCTGATGTAGGCCTTAACCTCTTCATCGTTCTTCACCGCCCTTGAGGTCTCAAGCATTTCTGACCCGCTGACAAATCTGTACTTCTCACCCAATTCCCGTTTGATCCCTTCCGCTAGCCCGTGTTGCATTCTGGAATCGAGCGCAATAGTGCCAACTATTCCGTGATCATCTAACGCACTTTTCACGATCTTGGGCCACAACTCAACTTGGATCGGCATCGGACGCACATCCGCGATCCAGTGAAAATGCCTCGCATCGAAGATATCTGCCGCGCCGGCAAGCATTATCGGCTCTCCCTCAGCGGGCAAGATCGCCGCTTGCCGGTGCAGGTAATGCATCAGATTGATGCTAGAAGGCACCCGGTAACCTGTCACATACTGAAAGTTGTCCAATGTCTGAACAATCAATGCATCGACTTCATGGTCTCGCATCATTCGTTGGAGCTTCTTCACATTGAACTCCGTCAGCCTCTTCCAATCAATCTCTTTCCAACCAGAGATATCCCGTGAAACCTCAGCACCCATTGACCTCACCAACAATCGCTAACTACCTCGACCTCGGAAACGAAATAAGCGTTTGGACACATACCTTCCAGAAAACCACGACGAACACACTGTCGGGCTAGATCAGTCTAACAGATAAGTTGGTCTTGAGCACACCGCGCTACCGCGAATCCGCCGGCAAAGGCTTGTTTTCCGACTGGTTTCAGATGTCTAGATAGCGTTCCTTCTCCCAATCGGTAACCAAAGTGCAGTAGTCTAACCATTCATCTCTCTTCGTCGCAATGTATTTCTCGGCAACTTGATCACCCAGCACCTTTCGGATCAACGTGTCCTTCTGCAGTTCGTCCAGCGCCTCTCCGAGTGAAGATGGCAGTCTGTCTATGCTCTTCTTCTTTCGGTCTTCGGCACTCATGTGATAGACGTTCTCTTGAATTGCGCTAGGCGGGGTTACCTTTCTCTTCACGCCATCCATCCCCGCCGCGACAATGCAGGCGAAAGCTAAGTATGGGTTGCATGTGGCGTCCACTGGCCTATATTCGATCCTAGTGCTCTCTGGTGGCGAAGGCGGGACTCGAATTAGCGCGGATCGATTGTATACGCCCCACGCCAAATACACTGGAGCCTCAAAACGAGGCACTGGGACCAATCGCTTATACGAGTTCACGCTGGGCGTAGCGATCGCCGCCAAAGCTTTGGCGTGCTCCAGCAATCCTCCGATGAAATGCAACGCATACTTGGATAAACCATGCTCGGACTTGACATCTGAGAAGAGATTAGTGCCGGATCTCTTGTCTGCAAGGCTCAGGTGGAGATGCATTCCGGTTCCTGCTCGCTCCGAAAATGGTTTGGGCATGAATGTCACGATCAAGCCGTGCGATCGAGCGATCGACTTCACCGCGGCCTTGTAGAGAACGATCGTATCTGCAATACTCAGCGCAGAACCTGGTTGGAAGTTTATCTCAGCTTTCGAGTGGGGAACCTCGTGATGTATCTTGTCGGGGATGATCCCGATTTGCTCAAGCGCCGAGGCGATGTCTTTCTTGGCATCGTACGCTCCGTCCGAAGAAGGCGGCGACATATAGCCGCCCTCATCCGCTACGGTGAGCTTGCCGTCAACCATTCTCAAGTAGTACCATTCCATCTCAGGGCCAAGAATAGCCTCGACATCTTGCCCGAGTTCTGCTTTCATTTGATCGATCGATCTTCGAAGGATCGATCTCGGGCAGCTCTGGAGAGGTGCACCATTCGGGCCATATACGTCGCAGATCAGCACAGCAGTCTTTCTGCCTTCCCACGGAAGAACCGTGAACGTAGACGTGTCCGCCTTCAGAAACGCGTCGCTGTTCTCTATGACCAGTCCAAGCCCGCCTGATGAGCCATCAAATCCTGTTCCGAGAGCACTCTCCAGCTGTGAATTGAGCTTGCTGCCGCGAAGGAGCATTGATCGGGTTCGTCCGAACAAATCCACATACATTAGGTTGATGAACTCTATTCCTTCTTTTTCGACGGTCCTGAGCAGTTGGGCCTTGTCCAAACTTCATCACTCCATAATGGTTGTGTCAAGATTTCTTTATCGAACTGCGTCGCGTTGTGTACTTGCTCATTGTCGCCTCTTTGAGTTCTACTCCTAGTCCTGGTTTGTCCGGCAAGACCACGAGGTCGCCAGTCCAGCTTAGTCCTTGGGCGGGATCTTCCACAAGGAACTCCCCCGGGGTTAGCGAATCGATATAGACGATGTTTTCTGAGGCCATGGCAAGGTGTGCCTGTGCTGCACACAGTATACTTGTTTCCAGAGTGCATCCTACCATGCAGCGCATGTTTGCTCCTTGCGCTATGGTAGCAATCCTGTGAGCGTCATACAACCCACCGCTCTTGATCAACTTGATGTTAAGCATGCGAGCAGCTTTCATCTGGATAATCTGCAGGGCATCATAGGGTGACCAGACAGATTCGTCCGCCATCACAGAGGATCTCACAGCATTTGTCACTTGAGCCAATCCGCTAATGTCTCTCCAGTGCACGGGCTGTTCTGCGACCTGAAGGTCAAAATCATCTATCTTTCGTAGTACTCTTATCGCAGTTGCGACGTCCCAGCCTTGATTGGCGTCTGCAATTAGGTCTATTCCCTGCCCGATAGCTTCTCTCGCGATCCTGACTCTCTCTACGTCTGTGACTGGATCTGTGCCGATCTTGATTTTGATCGAGTACCTGAATCCTTCCTTGACTCTTTTCCTCAGGACCTCGGACACTAATCCGGGAGCTTGGATGTCACAGGTTCCGTTGATGTGGAGGCTGTCTTTGGTCTTCCCGCCGAGCAACTCGTAGACTGGAACATCAAATCGCTTACCGAGAAGATCATACAGAGCGAGATCGATGGCGCATTTCGCGGATGGATTCAATTCAATTATCTGATCCATCCCTCTGTGAATGGCTGCTGTGTCCGCTGGATCTTTACCTATCAAGAACGGTCCGAGATACTTCTCTATGAGTAGAAAGGCGGATTCAAGTGTCTCCCCGGATATGTGTGGCCGCGGGGCTCCTTCGCCGATGCCTACAAGGCCGTCATCGGAGAGAAGCTGGACTATGATGTGCTTCGCGATGTCTTGCTTTGCCCTCGAAGTGGCAAAGGTTTTCTTCATCGGGATCTCTAGGCTTGAAACCAGAACCTCACTTATTCTCATGACTGCTTCCCAACCAGATCTCGAAGATCTATCTTGCCACTTCCGAGTTTCCCGCCGTAGTTTCCGGCAGTAATCCTCCTGACCCCGCGCACACCCTTTGCTTTCTCAATCCCGACTCTCATCGCCGCCTTCACATGTTCCAGATCCAGGCCGTTGACGATGATTTCGTAAACGCAGTTCACATCAGTTCCCACTTCACTGTGCTTTACCTTATCCGAGATGCTTGGGCAGTACGCGTCGTTTGTTGTGGCAACCGCTTCCGTGTACACGTGCCCGCCAACTTTGCTTCCGGAAGCCGCCATTCTTCCTGTCACGTATGGGATCTCCTTGATTGCATCCAGCGCCATCTCGCCTGCCAGCAAGGCTGAACCTTGAGAATCTGCCATTATCAAGAAGTTGCCGCCTGAAACACCTTTTCCGATACCAAATTTCTCCTCGACGTAAAAGAATCCGTCCATGCGAGGGATTCTGTACACTCTTCTTCCGAAAACGTCTACGATCTCTTCGTACCCGTCGCCGAACAATTGGATAGGAGTATTCTCTATTTTGACAGAATACTCGACTCTGTCCCTAGGGAACGCGTCGAACACTGCAGTGGTCGGAAACGGAAGTACACCCTTTCGAATTCTCGCCACAAGCCAGTACTCAAGTTCGCTTTTCTTGCGGTCACCAATCTGCAGTATGCATCCCGGTCTTCCGTCGGGGCTCTCGGTGGTTCGCGCTTCCCGTTCGATGAACGCTTCGGAGGGAGGCAGAGTTGCTGATCTCCCAAGGCCCTTCGCTTCTAGCGCGGATTCCATTGCCCATCGATTCGTCGCTGCTGTGATCAGCACTCTTGCGAAATATGCCGAGAAAACCTCGCAGAACGTGTCGTCAACTGTGACGGGATCTTCTTTGGTGACCACGTGCGACCCTTCTTCAACCAACGAAGCTCTCCCAGTGCCTACTCAGCATGGATAGATTAATCTGTACTCGCTTTCACAGCTCACATGACGTGCACGGATTTGCTCAAGCTCGGGAAGAGTGTCCGCGTGGTTACTGGTCCTCAACTTCACTGCAAGAATTGGCAGATCGAAGGCATCTACAGGATGCTTCACAACGTACTAGATCCTGAAGTCGCAAAGGACCCTGAGAACCTCATCGTATACGGCGGCACTGGCCGGGCCGCACGAAACTGGCCTTCATTCGAGAAGATCAGAGAGACGCTTCTGAATCTCAACATCGACGAAACCATGCTGATACAGAGCGGCAAACCAGTCGCGGTGTTCAAGACGCACGAGATGGCACCCCGAGCCTTGATTGTAAACAGTATGCTCGTCCCGAAGTGGGCGACTTGGGAGCACTTCTACGAACTTGAACAGAAAGGCCTGATAATGTTCGGGCAAATGACAGCTGGATCCTGGGCTTTCATAGGAACTCAGGGGATCCTTCAAGGAACCTACGAGACACTCGCGGCAGCCGCCAGCCAGCAGTTTGGGGGATCTCTGAAAGGCAGACTTGTACTCAGCGCCGGGTTGGGTGAGATGGGCGGTGCACAACCTCTAGCCGTCACAATGAACGAGGGCGTTGCTCTCATCGTTGAGATCGACAAGTCGGCAATAGACCGGAGGCTGAAGCATGAGTATCTGCAGACGTGGACCGATGACCTCGATGAGGCGATCAAGCTCACAACTGAGGCTAAAACGGATGGACGACCGCTCAGTGTAGGCCTCCTGGGTAACGCAGCCGAGATCCTTCCGGAGCTCGTTAAGCGGAACTTCACTCCGGACATCGTGACGGACCAAACATCCGCACATGACCCATTGAACGGATACTATCCAGCCGGTCTGTCAAAGGAAGACGCCGATAGACTGAGGAAGACGAATCGTTCGGAATACGTGCGACGCGCCGGAGAAAGTATGCGCGACCACGTCAAGGCCATGGTCAAGATGATGCATCGAGGTGCGACCGTCTTCGAATATGGTAACAACATACGCCAGCAGGCGCTCGATAATGGATTTGACGAGGCGTTCGCTTTCCCGGGGTTCGTACAGAAGTACATTCGATCCCTTTTCTGCGAGGGCAAGGGTCCCTTTAGATGGGCTTCACTGCTCGGCGATCCCGAGGATATCCATGCCATCGATGATGTCGTACTGAAAGTGTTCTCGTATAATCCGGGACTATGCCGATGGATAGTGAAGGCTCGTGATCAAGTGCGCTTCCAAGGCTTGCCGGCGCGTGTGTGCTGGCTTGGTCTAGGAGAGAGGGCAAGGTTCGGGAAGTGCATCAATGACATGGTTAAGAACGGTAAGCTTCACGGCCCGATTTGGATTGGGCGCGACCATTTGGACACGGGAAGTGTCGCCTCGCCGAGACGCGAAACAGAGGGCATGATGGATGGGAGCGACGCAATCGCCGATTGGCCAATCCTCAATGCGCTCTTGAACGCAGTCTCTGGCGCCACATGGGTCTCAGTTCATCACGGAGGAGGCGTAGGGATGGGCTACAGCATTCATGCCGGAATGTGCCTGGTTGCGGATGGAACGGAGCTGGCTGAAAGGAAGATCGTGAACGTCCTGACCACCGACCCAGGAATCGGCGTCGTCCGTCACGCTGACGCCGGCTACGAGCTGGCCAAGAAAGTCGCACGCGAAAACAAACTCAAGATGCCAATGCTCGAGTAGACAGGTTAAGGAGAGGATTTCGTTTGGCTGATGTCGAATGGTTTGGACACTCGTGCTTTGCTGTGAGAGGCAAGACGAAGACTCTGATGTTCGACCCGTTCAAGGGAATTGGACTTCCCGAACCGAAAGCAAAAGCTGACATCGTGCTCTGCTCCCACGGCCACCAAGACCACAACAACACAAAACCCGTTAGCCACGAGGGGAGCAGAATCATGGAGGCATTCACCGGAACAAAGCAGATCGATGACATCTCAATCAAAGGAGTACTCTCATACCATGACGACTCTCAAGGCAGCAAGAGAGGACGAAACTCCGTATACGCCGTGCACTTCGAGGATATCGCGTTCTGTCATTTGGGGGACCTAGGACATGAGCTCACCTCATCCCAAGTGAACGAGATAGGCTCTGTGGACGTTCTCTTTCTCCCAGTAGGAGGATTCTTCACAATCGGTCCGAAAGAAGCTCGAAAGGTCATGGAGTCACTCAATCCTAAGGTTGCGGTTCCTATGCATTACAGAGCACCTGGAATGTCAATCATGTTCCGGGCACTGAAGAAAGTCGAAGACTTCACGAGGCCGGAGGATAATGTTAGAAGGCTCGATGGCCCGACCTTCACAGTAATCAAAGCCGAACTCCCCGAGAAGAGAGTCATCATCGTGCCGAGACTACGCTGAACTAGAATCTTGAAACCTAGTTCGATTTGGCATGTTCTGCCGGTTTCATTGGAAGATGGTGGGCCTGGCCGGATTCGAACCGGCGACCCATGCCGCGGGAAAGGGACCGATCCCCTGCCCGTCACGGTGGCAAAGCGGAGTACGACCGCATATCAGCCGTGTGCTCCACCATGCTGAGCTACAGGCCCATATTTGCGAGAGCTAGAAGCCTCCAAGTTTGCTTAAAGACTTGTCTCTGATCTGCTGCGAATCTGGAATCTTGGACTGGTCTACGTATCAGCGAGAAACCGCTATTTGCGGACGTTCAACGCACTCCAACGGTTTCGTTCTCCATCCGTAGAGCAAGCGCCCTTGCTCCCTTCTCTTATGCTCGTCTGAGATAGGCCATGTCCGCGTGTAGGTAGTCGCAACACTATCGCGCCTAGTCGGTGCGATCAAAGCCTACCACCGTTTCTGGATGTGAATAGCGGGTCCAACGGACTGTGAGGCCCTCTTGATAGCGCTAAGTTTTCCTCTTCTCCCAACCTCCCCTTAAGCCGGAGTAGTTTTGTGTGTGCGCACCAAGAGGCCCACGCGCGAAACCCGATGGGTCAGGGTGATTGCAAGGTCTGATATGCTTCATCAGCAGGATGGGAGAAGGAAGAGAATATGTCGAATCCTCTTGGGGAAGTAGAGCGCGTATTCAGGGATGTCTTAGGTTTAGATCAGATGCGGAGGTACACTGAGATGGCATTGGATGAAAAGATACAGCCTTCGGAGATAATCGCCAGCATGAGGAAGGGACTCTCAGCGGCCGGAACGAAATACGAACAAGGAGAGTACTTCCTGAGCGAATTAGTCATGAGCGGGATAATGGCACGGGAACTATCAGAAATGCTGAAGCCATACCTTCGAAGAGATGAAAGTCAGTCTCTCGTCAGAATTGTCATCGGCACCGTGAAAGGCGACCTTCACGACATAGGCAAGAACCTAGTTTTGACCATGCTATCCTCAGCCGGTTTCGAGGTTCAGGATCTTGGCGTTGACGTTTCCCCGGAGAAGTTCGTCGAGATCGTGAAGAGGGAGAAACCGAGAGTAGTTGCTATGTCTTGCCTTCTTAGCGTTGCGATGGACGCGATGAAGAACGTGATGGATCGATTGACAGAGTCGGGATTCCGAAGTGAAGTGAAGGTTCTCGTGGGAGGCAGGCCAATAACGTCCGATTTCGCTGAACAAATTGGCGCAGACGGGTACGGCGCGGACGCGATCAAGAAAAGCAAGATCAGTTCCAAGACATTAGTAGGGGGGGCCCCTCTCAACATGGAGATTGCGAAATCAATGGGCGCCGACGGCTATGGCAGAGATGCCGTAGAAGGAGCAAACATCTGCAAACAATGGAAGCCCGATAGGAACCGAGAGTGAAATCCTTGACCGTCGACGATCGAAGACTGAAAGCACGGGTCGTTGCGGTCCAGAGGACTGGCGAGACTGCGACAATAGACGGCGAGACCTGGGAGAAAAGCATTTTCACATTGGAAGTTACACGCTTCTCGAAACGAACTCCAGAGGAAGTGGTGCCGCCCCATCTTGAAGAAGATAAAGGATTTCTGATAGGCTCCGCAGTGGACCCAACGACTCTTAACAGTCAAGATAATCCAACTATCTGAGAAGCCTATGACAAATCGTGAAAAAGTGGGTTTCATAACGCAAGGTGAAACCAGAAAGGCTGAGACGAAGATCCCCGAAATCGGGGTTGGGATGCTCGGATACGCCTTCATGGGAAAGGCGCACAGCAACGCGTACAAGAAGCTCTCATACATCTTCTGGCCTCCACCAGCAATTCCTAAACTCGTAGCAATCTGCGGCAGGGACGAGAGTAAGGTCTCAGAAGCTGCAAGAAGATACGGATATTCCAGATATTACACGGACTGGAAGAAGCTCACTAAAGATCCGGACATTCAACTGTTCGACAACGGATCCCCGACCGATCTGCACGCAGCGCCCTGCATCGAAGCAGCTGAGCAAGGGAAACACATCTTATGCGAGAAACCTTTGGCTAGGACTGCTCGAGAAGCAAAACCCATGGTGGAGGCAGTAGGAAGAGCACACGTGAAGAACATGGTCGGATTCAACTACAGATTCATCCCAGCAATTCAAGTAGCTAGGAAGCTTATCAAGGACGGAACACTGGGCAGAATCTACCACTTCCACGGCAGATACTTACAAGAGTGGGTAATGGACCCGAACTTTCCACTCGTATGGAGATTAAGGAAGGAAATAGCCGGCCTAGGAGCCTTAGGCGATATTGGTCCACACGTAGTGGACCTCGCACACTTCCTGGTGGGAGACGTGTCAACCGTCAGCGCAATCACAACCACCTTCATACATGATAGACCACTGGAGAATGACCCGTCAAAGAGGGGAAACGTTGACGTGGACGATGCCTTCGAGTCTGTCGTGGAGTTTGAAGGAGGCGCCATCGGGCACATCTCCGCATCAAGATTCGCCGCCGGAAGAAAGAACTACCAAAATATCGAAGTATACGGCGAAAACGGCAGCATCCTATTCAACCTTGAGAAACTGAATGAACTTCAAGTACACTTGAGGAACCACGACGTGAAGGACTTGGGCTCCAGCTTTCACGACACTCTCGTGACCGAGTCATTTCATCCCTACTGGGAGAACTGGTGGCCTCATGGACACATCATCGGATGGGAACACACCATAATCCATGAAGCGCACCACCTCGTAAATGCCATAGTGAACGACGCAGACGTGTCTCCTCTGGGCGCCACTTTCGAAGACGGATACAAGTGCAACGTCGTCTTGGACGCGATAGCTGAATCAGCAAATAGCGCACGCAAGATGCAGGTAGACTACTCGCTATAGCTTCCTCCTGCCCCATTATGAGACCCCATAACTGAAAGCCTATTTGTCCTACAGCGGTCACGTGTAGGGCTCGTTAGATGATCTTCCCTCAACCCGAAGCGCGTGATCGCTAGGCATTGTGTGTGGGTCTCTTGGCGCACACACACACAACGAAATTCGTGTTGACCCCTGCCACGCCGCCGCCAACGACGCACCAAGAGTCACATATACGAAAACGACGACGGATCACTTGGTGCACACACACGAAATACCCAAAGACGAGTTTAGTTTATCTTCTCGGTTTCTGAGCAGCAGATTTTCTGCTTGCGAAGAGCATGATGAATATGCCCAATAACCCTATGGCAATCGTCACACTAGTGGTTCTTTCTCCAAAGATCTGTCCACCCGCCATCATAATAACTCCTGCCGCAACCAATACCACTAATGCTCCAATCAACACGTAATCCCATTTCCTCATTCCGATCTACCGCTCCATATACGACAGACCTGCCAATATCAACAGCAGCCACACATGATATCCACACGGGCGGGATTTGAACCCACAACTGACTTGAGTTTCACTAGACGGGGAACGTTCAAGAATAGGCAACGGATCAATGTAGGGATAGGTGCCCATGCGATTGGGAGAGAACTAGTTATGAAGTCCGATTCCCGGCGGCCACACCACCCTAACGGTTGGTACTGCGGACTCGGGACTTCGACGTAGTCTGCCTGGACACCGAGCGCCACGAGTCAACCGGAAGGACAGTTCCCTCTGAAAACGCCTCGATTGCGCATGGTAACGAAAAGAGAGTTTTGATCGGAGACCGCTCCGATTCCATGCAGGGTATCGACCCACTAGTTTGAAGAGTTGCTAATTCCTACAGAGGTAACCGCTATTAGCGGGCGTGTAGCCTCACTTCTGGCTACGCGTTGGGCCGGTAGTTCAGCCTGGTATGCCCTTGATGGGGCCGAAGAACGTCCGGTTCGCAAGGCATTGCCCGAGCAACCGGAAGGTCGCGGGTCCGAATCCCGCCCGGTCCACCACAAATTTCGAGCGGGTCCCTCTTTCCGCGTCCTGACCTGTTCCTAGGTTCAAATCCGCCGGTATTAGCACTCAATTGAGTGCGCGTCCTCACTCACTGGCATGCGAACTTCAAAGAAGGCAACGAGCTGACCATGGACATTTACCTGCTTCGGCTGACCAGATACTGTGAGGAGTTCGGTACCACGCCGCAAGCCTTAGCGGCGAAGAACAGCAGGACGCGTACAAGCTGCTTGTGAATGCTGTCCAAGGCTTCCGCGAGAGACATTGTGGCATAGAGGCTGAGGCTTCTAACATTCCCGTCCGACCCACAGGAGCTTGTGTCGCGCGACACAATAACGCCTAGCCACGCTGAACTACTGGCAAAACTCGTGGATCAGCCATCGGAACTAGAGGATGCCATCGCAAAGGTTGCCCAAGGCAAGTTGACAACCAGGGAAACAGCAAACCTCGTCGCACCACTCGTCGAGATGCAAGACCTTCACAGGCGGGCCCTGGACTACTTGACGAACGAAGAACGTTGAACGCATGATTATCGACACGATACCTGCGGAACCCAGCGTCTCGACGCTCAGCATGACCAGGATTATCTCCGATTGGATGCCTTACCATACCCTAGACTTCTCTCCATCTTGCCTTGCTTCTCGCCACAATGAGTAACGCCACAGTCACTGCAAGTAGAATGGTCCAGTCAAGGGCCATAGCAGTAGATGAAAGGTGCAGGTACCCGGCAGCATTCTGAGCTAGCTCAGCCGCGTAGGTGGTCGGAGACAGGTAAGCTAGGTATCTGTATGGAAGCGGAATGTAAGTGATCGGATAGTAAACAGGCGGTATGGTCGAGAAAAGTGTCGAAATGAGCCTCGAAAACGCAAAGCTCTGCACTATGTCGGAGGAGAATGTTGAAAGCGTGAAACCGATCGCGACTGAGGTGACGAACATCAAGAGAAGGACCATGATAAGCGAGAAGATGCCAGTGGCGCTGAGCTCCATGAAGTAATACGCAAGTACGCCGAGCACGACGAGGGCTGGAAAAGAATAGACGATCTCGGAAAGGGCCATTCCAAGCATGTAGGTCATCCAATTCGTGGGGGAACTGACTACCATATCCTGGAGCTTGAAATCATTCTTCAAGTGTGAAAGATCTGCCTGCAGCGCCACACCGGCCGAGAACATGCTCATGATGAATCCGCCCTCCACGGCCTCTCCTATCAGGCTCCCGTGGCTCACGAAGACGATCACAAGCAAGAACGACAGGGGAGAAAGAACGGTGTTGATCAGGACTATCGGATAGTTCCTCATCTCATACACAGAATTGACTAGTATAGCAGCGAGGATCTGGCTAGACCTGCTCCTCTTGTGCACTAGCGTCTTTGGGTTCAACAATTCATTTTTCGCCTTTTCGGCTTGCAAGGTAAAAGAATATGTCATCGAGCGAAAGCGGATTGATCGTGAACTTGAAACCGCCCTTCGACAGCTCTCTTGAGAGCCTGAACGCCTCTTCCTCGACCGTGAGAACTCTGATGTTGCCTTCCATCCCAGTTATCACCTCGCCTTTTTCCAACGGCGGAAGAGAAGTCGGAGAGCCTGTCAGGAGTCTTATACTGTAGTTGTAATTCACGCTCTTCCGCAGTTCTTCGAGTGTTCCTATGCGGATGAGGCGCCCCTGATCCAATATGCCGATATTGTCCGCGAGTTCTTCTGCCTCTTCAAGGTAGTGGGTCGTAAGAAACGTGAAGCGCTCTTTTCCGATCTCTTTGAGCGTTTGCCAAAACTCTCTTCTTGAAATAGGGTCTAGCCCAGTGGTCGGCTCGTCTAAGAAAACCACTTCCGCTTCCGAAGAGAGAACCGTGGCGACCAAGACTTTCCTTCTCATTCCGCCGGAGAGCGAACGATTCATGGCATTGACTGAGTCGCCCAGCCCGAGCGCCTCGAGCGCCCGCAACGCTCTCCGCTTTGCCTCACCGTAGCCGAACCCTCTCCAGAGAAGATATGCCAACACAGTTTGCATGGGCGTCATCCATGGTATCGGCCTGGCTTCCTGCGGCACGATGGCGATCTTCTCTCTCAGTCTACCTGGTTCCTTCACGACATCTAGGCCGTTTACCGTGGCCGTTCCAGACGTAGGCTCAAGCTCCGTTGCCAAGATTCGCACGAGCGTAGTCTTTCCGGAGCCGTTCCTGCCTATCAGCACGAATATGCCCCGTGAGGGCAAAGAGAAACTTACCGAGTCGAGCGCCTTGCTTCTACTATTGCCGTAGATTTTGGTCAGGTGACTACAGACGACCTGCCGAGCGCTCTCTTCCACTCTCTCACCCAATCCAACCATGAAATTCCTGAACGGTATAATATGCTGACTTCTTTCGTTGAATCCCAACACTTCTGTCGATCAGAGAGTAGAGGGCCATGAATAGAAACATGAGAAAGATTACGATCCCTTTTCACCTATCCGTTTCCGAGGACGATCGTAGTAGCTTGCTGCTAGACCCACTGTCAGCGCATATCGCAACCCGCTTTGATTGAGGCTTCTTTTACCCTTCTAACGGCCCTTCATGGCCCAGACTTGGCGGTTGCCTTACGATCTACTCAACTTGATAGTGATTGTCTTTGAAGTCCTTTAGCATTCTCCTATAGTTTGAGCCGAGGCGCGTTGGCAAGTCGTTGAGCTGTCGCCATGCATACCTTGCCAGTTCCTTCGTCGGCCGCGGTTCCTGCCGGAAGGCCACGCATGTGGAAAGGCAGATGCTCACGTCCGATCTGCGGCTGAAGTTGACTGGGTACACTCCGACGAGGTCATAGTCGCTGCTTGGGCGTAAGCCTATCTCTGTCATCTGGCGATCCGCGGTGTCGCGTAGCGATTCCCCCTTGATGATTCGCCCGCCGGGAAGCGCCCAGCAGTCATTGTACGGGTAGATCTTCCGGTAACCCAACAACACGCGAACGTCATCATTGAATCGCTTGTGGATTATGATGTCTACGCATGGGATCGGCGTGCTCGCCAATACGCGCTTCCACAGCGAGTCTGGGATGTCTTTTCTTCTCTTTACACGACCTTTTCTATTCATCCTTCAACACATCGCCGTGTTTCAGCAATCGTTTCTAGAGTAGGGCCTAGCGAGAAAGCTTTTCGAGCGACACTGCCCCTGTTGAAGCCTTTGGCTTCCTTCATCATGCACCTGAGATCAAGGGCAGAGATCGTCAGGTTAGCCATACGTGGATCCGCCAACGCGAATGGCTACCCCGATATTCATAAGCGCACCACCTCTCTCGTTGACGGAGGGATTCCCCCAGACACAGCCACGGAAAAAAACCGGTGGAAACCCCATGAATAGGCCCGGAAGTTCAAACGAAGGTCAAGAACAAACCGAACGGTAGGCGCAAACTCCCGTTTTGCGCCCTCAAGACGCCGGGCGAAGTCATGGTGGGGTCGGTGGGATACGACCCTATGATATCGTGGGTTCAATAACCTTTTAACTCGCCCTCTACGCTCCTATAGCCGGTTGCACCATTGCCGTACAGGTTTGATAGTCTGTTAGCGAAGTGCGATGAGAAGTGTGTGCAGGACTGGATTACGAGCCTCAACCCGAAATCGAAGAGTTACGCACACTACTTCCTCAAATACCGTCAGTATGTGCTTCAGAACGAGCTCTGGCCCTCGGCTCAAGCCATGTTAGACGACCACATCAAATCCCTAGAAGCAGACGACAAGAAGACACAGTACAAGCATCTCGATATCATAATTCCATACGTCACAGGAAAACGCACAGCAAACGGTAACGCAGCAGGGATCAGCGACAAGCGCAACACGTGGTTTGCCATCAGAAGGTTCTATGAACATCACAGGTGCTCGCTGCAACCCCTTCGTGTAACCGATCGTGACAAGATGTTTGCTCACAGTGAGCTGGATGATGATCGGGTCACTGAAGAGAGACCTTTGACTCTGGAAGAAGTTCACAAACTGATTATGAATTCTCCGCTGCCATACAGTGCGGCGCTGCTTGTGATGCTACAGGGCAGCATGGCTGAGGAAGAGTTCACTCAATTCAATCGAGGGGCATGGAAACAGATTCTTGACAGGTTAGACCGACCGGGCCCGATCGAAATTCACCTATTCCGCTCCAAGACTAGTCGTGGCAGTCGTGGTAAGCTGCAAGCGTACATCTGCTTCATATCTGAAGATGCAAGGAACGCGATCAAAGATTGGCTCAAGATTCGACCCAAAGCAGCAACAAGCTCCGACCTATTCGTAACTTGGAGAAAAGGGGGCGGACGCTCACACCACATAGGTGCCTGGGTACCCATTACCGCAGACCTGATTGGAAAGAACATAACCAAAGTTGCACTGAGAACCGGACTGATCACCAAGGGCAATAACGGAGCAGCCAATCGCTACCATATCCACGGCCACGAATTCAGAGACCTCTTCAGAACCCTATGCGACTTGCATGGCGTGAAGCATGTGGCAGCCGAATTCATGATGGGCCACTCAATCAGCAGCTACCGCAAAGCACACTTGTATGATGCAGAATTCTACCGGAAAGAATATCGCAAAGTTGAATCATTTCTGAACATCATATCAAACCCGCCACAAGGAATGAAAAACATTGAACTCATGAAACAAGAGACTGTGGAACTGGTCAACCGCACATTTCTGAAAGCACTCAACTACTCAGACAAGGAAATAAGGAAACTCGATCTGACACATTTGACACAATACGATTTTCAAAAATTATCCAGAGCCAGGCTCCCAACCAAACGCCCCACTACGACCATTGAGCGCACTGCTACACAAATGAGAAGAACGAGTGACCAACCGGCCGACCCGATCAAGATTCTACAATTGCGCCTCGCAAGAGGTGATGTAAGCCCGGAAGAATACAAGCAACGAATAGATCTAATCAAGGGGGCTATTCGTTCCCAATGAGCCTCAGCTCAAGTGCCGAAACCGCAGCGGTAACAACGAACTGTAACCTCAGAAGAAGAACGAATTCCGCCTGGCAAATTGGAATTTCGTTAGAGCTGCCGACAGGTGAATGGGCGGTAGAGATCATCCGCCACTTAGGTTCCTGATTCGTGCACGGCCGCAACGACCAGTTCCCAAAACAGTTCCACCTTGGCGCAGTTCTCAGTATTCCACTCTAAAGAATCGGGCGTGTCCAAAAGCGTCTTTAACACGCTGCTGCTTTCTGGCAAGCGTTCACGAGCCAGCTTCTTGATTTCAACTAGACTGATCTTTGGCAAACTGGCTCAACCCTAGATCAGAGCGGCTCGTCGAAGCGGTGTATGCGAGGAGGATTTTTCAGAAGCCAGTCGATCTTTTTTGCCTCCTCGGTTTTCGCATGCAATAGTTCCCTGATCTTGGCTGGGTCAATCGTCGACAGGTCCCCTAGGGCGCTGATTTCATAGCCACTGTAGCCTACTGCCATCAAGAATTTCTCAGCAAACTCACCCAGAAGCTCACGTTTACGTGACTCCGTGCGCTCAGACATTCAGAATCTCTCTTGTCCAGATTTCTGCATTCGTCATAATGAGCCTTTCTTTCATCCAATTCAATGGGTACCTGAGAGAATCCTGCGGACTTGGCAAGAATGGTTGAGGCTGCTGCAACAGCGTGATAGGTTTGTGGAGGCGGCAGATATGACGGATTCCAGAGTCTCACTTCGTTTTCTGTAGCGTAGAAGCCAGGGTGCTATGTGTCTTTAGACCTTCTGATCTGGCCTCGACTCGTGGTTTCTTGGGCGTTGCTCTTGGGGGCGGTGGCGAACGAGAGGGGGGTTTACTGTTACAGGCCGGTTTGTGACCTGTGAAAGGAGGTGAAAGAAGGAATGAATCAAACGATGCGACACAGATTTTCTATCCCGAAAATCCCTGACATTTTCGTAGCAGACATGCTTCATTATCTAGCTGAAAAGTACAATGCTCCTCAATGTGCAAGCTTGAAGGTCAAAGTAGCGCACTGTCGAACACAAGAGGGCTGGATCGGGTTGTGGTCTCTTGCGAAACATACGGCGGATAGGAAGAGGCTTGCAGAGGAATACAAAGAGCCACCCGAGGTTAGTTTCGACAGCTGGTAGTAAATGCTCTTCTCTTTCAGGGTGTGAAGCGAAACATCAACACTAGTCAGATTGTTTCAGCTAGTGAGGATGAAAGGGAGAGGAGCATGGTCGAGTATGGTGTCAGTGCGGAACTGGCTGACGCTCTCTCACAGTTTGATGCCGTCATTTTCGTCCACGACGACAATATGCTCGAAGCAATTGAGGCAGGAGAAGTCTTTCCGCTACACGGTCCGCTGACGCATGAGTGCATTCACATTATCGAGGTTAGAACAGACCAACACCTCATCAGCGACTTTGATCACAAACAGTATCATGACACAGTTTCCTTGGCAGCACTTGAAGAATTCGTAGCAAGAATCGGGCGCGAGGAGTTTATGCGTCGCTACTTTCCCTGAGAGCAAAACCGGACAGACCCAAACTGTTTCACGCTAATTTCTGAAACCGGAAGAGCAAACACAAGGTCAGCGTATGCTCTGACGGACGCTGTATAGAATTCTGCGACTGCTGGCCCCCACGACAACTAGGAGGTGATTGTGGGATTGATTGAGCCGACTCGGGATGCGGCTAGTAAAAGTCGCGTCCAGTATGACCGAACGAACGAAGAAGAAATGAAGATGGAGGTGAAAAAAGATTGAATGGGAAGTTTTCATCATACGAATTTGAGAACTTGGATGAGCTTCTGGCTGTGGCTGAGAGGTTGCCCCGTGCGGAAGTTGTTCCGCTGACGCGGCTCGCTGGAGCGCGCAGGTGGAGCAATAGTGGCGACTACAGAGCCATTTGTACTGGTGACCATATTTGGCAAGTCTCGGGCAAAAACTACACCGTTGTCCAGCACGCTGCACTCATCAAAGAAGTGGTCATCCAGCTGGCGCAGCTCGGCCTTGACAGCATCTGTGGTAGAGTTGACACTTGGAACGAAGAGGGGCGAATCTGGATAACTGCACTCTCGCCGCAAGAGTTCCAGCCGTTGGCTGGAGACACCTACCGTGACGGCGTACTCTTCGCAAACAGCTACGACAGCAGCACTGCAGTCAGCGCAGCCTACTACGCTTGGAGGAAGGTTTGCCAAAACGGCTTGCATGCTTGGACGAAGGAATTGGCGGCCAAAAAAATTCATGTTGGAAGCAGCAGCGTCCGCAACTGGGTTCGGCTCGCCATACGCCGGATCCGAGAACAAAGACCTGAGTTCGAGAAAATAGTCCAGAGAGCCGCAACGGAGAGACTCGAAGAAGACATCAGCATCGTCCTGAAACGGCTCGACATCGGCCCGAAGCTTTCAAGCAGAATAATCGAAAGGCTCGAACGAAACAGCGGCCCTACAAGGTACGACCTGGCAAACGCTCTGACCAGCTACGCTACGCACCAACTGGCAACCCAGCCACTTTCCCGGGAAAGGTACGAGGACGCGGCCCGAAGAGTTCTGGTCGCGCCCACCGTGCCTGCCATCCGTCGAAGCGAAACCGTGAGGCACAACTTGAGAAACATGTGAGGAAAACCCGTGAGTGAAGATGCCTCGAGGAATACCCCTTTTTCTTAGGAAAATCCGCTCCTAGTAACTTCCTGCTGGACCATCCAGCCTGCTCGACACCAGAGGGGTTCAATCCCGAAATGTTACGGTATAGGCACTTTTGCCGAGAAACAGGCTCCGTGAACGGTTTAGTACACAACTGTCGAACCTATAGTATGCTGACGGCGATACCGCTCCAGGTCGTGCATGAGTGAGGCGTACTCGTCACTAGAGCATTGTTGTGTGAGTTGAACCCCGCTCGGAAGCTGTCTTGGAGCCATAACTGCCGCTCCAGTTTTCACTACCAACATTTATGTTGGCTTGTGAAGAGGGCTTCATCAGCCCTTTTTTTCGATGAGTGAACTTGTGTTCCGAGGCGCTACTGTAGCGTAGTCTGTCGTTGGACAGCATTTCGTATCTTCGTCGAGATGTCCGTGTCTGGTGGAAGATCACGCAACATTGGCTTCAGCACTTTCTCGGCAAACTCCTCAAAGAAGTCCTTGAACGAGTCCGGCTTTTCACCTATGAGACCTAAGCTTCCTGCTTTCTCCGATATTTGATGACGAGTGAAAAAGTCATTGATCGTTTCGTCGAACTTGGGGACTGTCCGAAGGCTGTCTACGAGGAAGGGGATGCTGTATGGATTCAGTTTGTGTTCGATATCCTCTCCCCCGACGGCTTTCAGACGTGCGATGCTGTCAGTAAGAAACCGACTCTGGGACTTGAGGGAAACTGCGTGCCACAGGTCGAGATCTTCGGCTGATGCGACACCCAATGTGAAGTAGATTCCGCCTATTTGGTGGGCTTCGTCGTTGTACTCAGCAAATGATATCAGAAAGAAATTCACCAAGCGTTCTTTTGTCACCTTGTCCCTATAGAGCAGATCAACAAGATCTCTGATATCACCCTCAGGAAAGACGTTCATCTCAACATCTCCGTACACCCGGCGCCAATTGGGGTCGTTCGATATTGTCAGGTAGGCCGTCAGACTCATACCGTCGGCGACCCACATGCCCACGATTCTGATCACAGAGAAAAAGCGATCAACGAACTCCTGACTCTGCAAGTATCTGGAAAGCTCGTCAGCGGCTTCCCTAGTCACAAACTCTCCATGTATCGGAAACTCCTTCAACAGTATTCCCTCAAGTTCTGGTAGTGGAGCGTATTTCCAGACGGCGATGCTTCTCGGCTTGAAGTGTGAACTGTAGAATCGAGAGATTTCTATGCCCAGTGAGACTCTGCTCTTAATATACTCCTCGATTCCAACATATTCTCGTTGAGCTTTCCTTCTTCTTTCTAGTACAACACAAAGTCCCAATCAGAGTTTCCCCCTGCTACGCATTTCGCCGATTTCTCTCTTGAGGAACAAATGCACGGTCACACCTTCTACCTTGACGTCTTTCCCAGATTTCAGCGTTAGAACATTGTCTCGGTCTTTATCTATGTCGTAGATCTGTTTCTCTCGGCCAAGCCTTTCCATGACTACTATTGCAAGATTGACCTTCTTGCCCTTGTTGAGGAGTTGGCGGATGGTACTGCGAAGTTGTTCGATTGCGCGTGACAGATGATATCCGCCCTTTGATTCCTGAACGCCCCACATCGAGTTTGGATAATGAAAGTACCAGTCAGCTATCGGTTGATTCTTGTTAAGACCGAGCGCCCCTAACATCTCATCTTCACCATAGACTTCCTTTGGGGCTTGGTGAAGGGGCACAACCTCGTCGGACAAAGATCGCCCTCCAGACTACCCCCCATTCGAGGGTGCTTATAAGCAGGCGACAAGCTTGGCACGACTTTTCGCGCGGGAGACAAAGCGCGTCTTTGAGGAGATCTCCCGGAGTAGAAGTCAGTCTGGAGATACCGAGGTTGCTTTTGCAGTTCTGTGTCCAGACAAAGGCGGCTCGGTCCAACGAGTTACCGGTATGGTCACATTTGCTCACGGTCACTGGACACCTGAGCCTTCGAGTGCCATCCTTAGAGTAGAACATCTTCTAGTGAAGATGATCATTGCTGCGTTCAGCACTACACTAGCCGCTCCCGCATTCCGACCGTCCTAATGTGATTCTCGTTCACTCAAACGACCCCCCCACAATCATGCGACCATCCTCCGATCCGGGAAGGATCCCTGTCACCTCCATGAAGTCTAGGTAGCAACTGTTTTTCTTGTCGAGTGGTAATGGTGGTCTGAGTCTAAGGTTCCTATTTTTTCAAGAATATATCAATCTTGGGTTTTAGCCCGAATAAGCGCAGAACACGGAGACTTCGATTGACTAACCCATTTGCGTTCAAATTGACATCGACGAATATGTCTGTTCCCTGGATCTTAATGGGCTCCCAGAGTTGGTTTGCTCTACGTGAGAACCATACTCTCTTTGTGCCTCTTAATTCAAGTATTTTCGGAAATGCAGAAGGGTTCATGGCATAGACAAATTCACACGAATTCAGCAGAATGTCTCTCCAACTCTTTACAACATATCTGCGGCCTGCGATTGAGACTGAAGCGGGGCGATGTCCAGTGAACTTGAATTCGTATTCTGGAAACAATCTTCCTCGGCCTCTTCCCACTTTGCTCATCCTCACAATTAGTTTGTAGCATGCTGTTAGAAAACATCTAACTTTGCTTGCTTTTCCTCTCTAATCTCGTTCGGCGACCTGATTTTCTTCTCGAAATCAGTCAATGTCAGGCCTTTCCGACTCTTTGTTAACTCGTACAATTCCTCTATGTCAGAATAGTACATGAAACGCCAACCGTATCGTTTGATTTCCTCACTGAATTTCTTCTCTTGAAACTTGCGTTTGAGTTTTCCCCTTCGTTCTCGTGGTGTCACGAAAATGCGGCGTATCCCTTCCGTATTCAAGTTAGAACCTCTATCTATGCCATCACTGAATCCTGTCGAATGTTCAACCTCAAACTCGTAGATTGGTGCGGCAGCCCTGAGCCAAATTGCGTCTATCCTCATTACTCTGTCTGGGTTGTCAGATTTGAAAGGCAAAGAGGGTACTCGACGCTCTGGAAGATCCGCGATAATGCCGAAGCCTAGTTTTTCACCGATCTGTGAGACTAATTCGACGATTACATTGTGCTGGTCAATTTGCCGCTTCACTGCTGGTTTGAGTTTCCATTTGCCATCTCTTTTTTGAGCGTACTCATCGAGTATTTGTCGTACCGTTTTTGTGTCTGGGGTCAAGGCATTCGGAAACTTGGTGAAGATTTCCTCCATGATCTTGTCGAAGGAAACTTTGTCCTCTCTGTTGAGCATAGTAATTACCGTGTCTTCTACTCGTTCGTTCAGTGGGACTCGTTGAATGAAGGGAATCTTTGAGGGATCTTTGAACCACCATTTGTTATCTTCTAACACAAATGTCTTGTCAAGATTTTTCTTAAGTATCTCCTCTATTCCTTCAGGAGCGCTGAACAAGTATCCTTCTTTCTTTAGTTCTGCATAGATGTCGGCATAACTATTCAATATGAAAGTGTACGGCGTTGCTTCTCCTCGGTGCGCAATAAGATCGGTCACAGCGTTTAGCACGATTCGCTCGTAACGTTCACGGTCTATCTCTTCAGTTGACAGAGCAGCGGAGGACTTCGCTGGTTTGAAGAAGCGTATGTAATAATCTCCAACAGCCGTCCCGTACGGATGAAGTGACCCTTTTGCGGATGGCATAGCAGGGGGTTGGTAAACAATCTTCTCAAGGTCGAAACCTGCCAGAACTGCTGCCTTGATGATTGCATTGTAGATGTAAATCTTAGAATTGTGAAACGTGACCGTCATCCAATGGTTTGGTTTCAGCTTGTCGCAAAGAAGCCGAAATACGATCTTGATAAGTCTCTCATATTGCTCAAAATCGCTTTTGTCCTTTCGCGCTGGGCTATCACTCATTATGATTTCGTCATCGAAGTTCACAGCGAACTGCATCCATTGGGACCATAGATAATGCAGTTCAAGGTACGGAACGCTATCAGCGTAAGGAGGATCTGTGAAAATGTAATCGATAGAATTGTCAGGGATGAACGAAAGGTTAGTGGCACTCTGGTTCCTGATCAAAAAGTCTTTGTGCACTAGTTCGCCAAAGTCAGACGCTTCAGATACGCCGTCTAATGTTTCCTCAGTTTCTTTCTTGCCTTTTAGAACTTCGTCGAACTGCCCTTTGAAATCGTTCCAAACATTCTGTTCCATGTGTACAGGTGGGACATAGAAGCCGCGAATTGCCCATCCGCGGCCAAGACTCCTGTTTCCCTCTATCCTAATCAAATTAAGCCGACTGGATTTCATAATGAAACCGGTGAAGACAAAACGCATGAGGTTCTTGACAGCAGCATCTGTAAGCCCGTTGATTTCATGTAGGAGCATCGATAGGGCAATCAGATTCCTTTTAGTGAATAGATCAGCGACTTTGGTTCCTTTATGGACATTAATCCTCGTATTCCAAATCAGTTCGAGCTTTGGAACAAAATATGAAATCCTCATCCTGTCGATTTTCTTTAGAAAGTGTAGGTCTTCAGGTGTAGGTTTCTTGCTTTGAATCTCTTTGCATTTACAGTGATACCATATCTCTACGGGGTATTCATCGCCTAGAAGGTCGGTTTTTTGCTTCCAGACAATATGACTTATGATCCCAATGCTTTTGCAGCGTTTACACTCAGTCTCATAGAGTCTGTAGATTTTGGACTTTACCGCAGCCTCGATGGTCTTGAAAGACTCTTGGAACTTGTCCAAGTCCACTGGTTCAATAGTTGTTCGGGTAATGAATATGGCCATCGGGTCAAGATCGACCGCAATCGTTTTTCGCTTAAGTCGTAGTGATTCAATCGCAGTGACACCGCTTCCACAGAACGGGTCAAGAACCAAGTCGCCCTCCTTCGAATAAACCGAAATGTATTTTGCGACTACATTATGCGGTTTCCTTGCCCAATACTTATGCATGAAGTACATCGGTGGATGTGTTTGGGCGTGTTCAGCAGTGTTGATGTGCTGAAACTCAGTTTGGGCAACAGTAGCCATAGAGAAGAATCACTTCAAACATTGAAATAACTTACCGTTTGCTGGGGTTTTCCCATCTAGTGCCATGTGTGGTCGCATGTAGGAACGGTAGAATGAACTTCGAGCCGACGTCGGCTTCAGTGAACTCAGGACGCTTGCCAGACTGTTCCACTTCCCTCAGTTTGTTGATGAGTTGTAGCAGACTTTCTCTTGCGGCTTCCTTCCCTGCTGGCAAGTCCTGTGGCTCCGATGATCCGGCAGAATTCTTTGATGTTTTGCTTGAAGGGGCGTGCAAATAGAATAGTCTTGCCATATCTCGAAGCCTCGAGCGAGGCTTCCTGGGGCTGGAAGCGACTTGCAGAGGGGCCATGTAGAACACCTGGCCGGTTTAGTCGTTAGTGCGCGGGCTTCTTTGGTGGCTGTGGTGGTAGTGATTGCCCGCTTTGACAGCGGGCGCCACAGGGTCTCGGAGAATTCAGTTGCGAGGCTTGCCCAAACGTCTGCGCTCTCGGGTTCCTGAGGCACGGTCTCCGTCCTCAACTCGGACAGTAAGCACGGGAAGGGATAGTATGATGAAGAGTGGGAAGACCAGGAAGGCATCGATGTTCCAGAGCAACTGTACGCCGAACGCGAAATATAGAAAGAGCGTGACAGTCGCGGCGATCGGGGAATAAAGGAAAGTCATCAGGCAGTACACAAGAACAGGGATCATTCCCGTTATGACCACCTGCGTCAGTTCCAATACTGATAGATTGTAGTAGATCGGGATGAAGATGCCGAGGTAAACGAACAACAGCAGCGCCGACGAAACCCAGGGTTCCCAGTCTCCGCTCAACCGCAAACCGTCTTCGAGCACGTGCCTGACGCTGGGCAGCTTCATCTTCTGCATCTCCAAACGCACCATCCTCCAGTAGATGGCCAAGTTCAACGCGAGCGGCAGGGTGAACGTCAATGAGATGATGAACCGGCTCGTCGGGGGAACTATCGCCAAATCGATCAGGGGGGCAAGAAGAGCGAACAGATAACCGTACGCTTCGAGCCCTTTCACGGACAAGACTAGAACCATGCACGAGACGAGCATCGCGAAGAAGAACCCGGAAAGTAGTCTCAAGTACGGGATCGAATACGCGTGTCCAACGGCAAAGGAGAGCGAGCACAAACCAAGCATGAATCCTGCCACAATCACCAGATTCTTCGAGATTCTACCGGTCGCCTTTGAAACTGCATTGTTGCCGTAGTGAATCGCAATGTGTTTCATGTCGATGTATATCGCAAGAATCACGAGATAGAAGGCAATCTCGATGCCCGCGCTCAAGACATCCCAGATTGACAGCGTCGTTCGCAGGAACGTCGACAACTCATACCCAATCTAGAATTCATGGCGCGCCGCGTATTTGTGCTAACCTATCCAGCATCCGATCCTCAGCGGTAGTTCAGCGCAGTTCAGATTCGGTAAGACCTGGCATAGCAGGATTTACTAAAACTCTGCTCCCCTCCCCTGTTCCTTCATTTTCAACTTTCGGAGAATCTGCCTGTCAGCTTCGATGTGCTGGTCAAGCTGATGGCGGGTTAGGAAGCTTCGCGCAGCACGCTTTCCAGGAAAAACGTCATTTGAGAAAAGCCAAGTAGAGTCCTATCCGTGCAAGGAAACCGACTCCGCGTTTGATGCCTGTCAGTTGTGTTTCAGCGAGTAGATAATCCGTGATTTTTGCAATGATCTCCCGATATTCAATGTTGAGAGCACGGTAGGGTCTAACAAGCACTGCTTGCTGATCCATCTCTCTTAGCTCGCTATGAAGAGTTAGAACTGCCTTCAAATTCAGTGATTTCAGTTGCTCAAGTTTGGCCGCTCCGACTGCCTTGTAGCGTGTTTTGCTGAAACTTTGCTACTCTTCATCTTTGATTCCTCGTATGATGGCCCCTAACGCGCCTCAAGGACACTAGCAAGAACGGAATCTTTGTGATCGTTCCTGACGTTTTGCATAGGGGGTGTGTCATGTGTCAGGGCGAGTTTTTCTTAACCTCGGTGATTGCAGAGTAGCTGTGTAAAGTGGCAAGTGGGCACGATGACCGGCTCGGAGGATGACCAATCGAAACCGTTTGAACTTAGATCTCGATTGAGCGGATCAAATGACAGAGAAAGCGCGTCATGCTTCCCGTCTAGGCTTCGCGCGGTTGCCTAAACGGTGGGTTCTTGGGGAGTGGCGGACCTCCATCGTTGAAGAGAGCGACGGCGGTCAGACGAGGCTGAAGGAGCACAGTGGCCGGAGCAAAAGTCGTGTGCCTTCTAGTAGACAGTTATTCTTCCGTTCTCGTCGTATGCGAACTCGATCTTTTCCCTCGCCCATGCAGGGATTCTGTGGCCAGGGTAGATCTTACGTATGTAGCCGAGCAGCCTTGCCGCACCTTCCTTGTTTCCGGCGTCGTATTCTTCGTTTGCTTTCTGTATTGCCCAATGTATTTTCTCATGCAGTCCGCTCATCTTCTTCACCAAGCCCCCGCTTCCTCTTTTCGGTGCCAAAGCGCCCCTGGGCCGAGCGGTATCTCCCTCAATGTCTCAGCCCCGTCTCCCAGCACGGGGTACCCGGACGCACGTAGCCACCGCACTCCCCGCAAAGGTACTCGCCTCTGGAGTTGAGGCATCGGCTATCGTCCTTGGCGTAGATGTCCGAGTGGCCGGGGACGGGAGTGCCGAGCGTGACCCGCGACGACGTGCCGTCGCGCCTGTACACGTCGACCATCTCGCCCGCACGGGCACCGTCCGCGTGGACACACCACTCCTCGCCGACCCGCACCCAGTAAGCCCTCCTGCCGCCCGTCATTCAGTCCGCCCGTCATTCAGTACACGTTGTCGCAGGCTAGGTGATACTTGCATCCGTCGAGGTCTCTGTATTGGTCGTCTCGCGGCAGGACGATTCTCCCACATTGCCCACAATTTGTTCCTTCTCTATTGCCATCCGTATTCATTCATGTTCACGCGCACAGTGCATGTGGAAGCGCGGCCTAAACAGTCGGACACCTATGCCACGTGGTGGCACCTACGGAAGCCTCAAATGCGTGAAGACTTCCGTGCATCAGACATGTGGAGACTTTGCCTGCAAGCGATCAGCCCGACGAGTACGAACCCATAACGATTCAAGTCAACTTCAAAAAGCAGGGATATGCGACAACGTCAAGACACGGCCAGTCAGTCGACGCAAGACTACACAGACCAATACCACGCATTGCAGAAATCAAGGAAGGAGAGAGTTTCCTGGTCTACGTCGAACGCAACAAGAAAGCCATCCTCCTCATACGCACGAGCGAACTCAACAACAAGGAGAACGTGCAGAAAGTGTTTGGAGGCATGGGAGGCTCACGGCTACTGACGCCTGAATTCATCGACCGCGTCCTCGACGGAGTGGGCAGGGCCCGGATGGCGGCACTGTTCTCGGCAACAGGCGGGAGGAAGCCACGGACGAAGCGGCTAAGCTCCAGGCACCGCTAGGACTTCGCTCCTGCAGACTTGGACTCTTTCATCCCACGAAAGATCAGGCTCAACTCGCTGCGGCGTTTCCCAGATCGGAGTATGAGCCCTCAACGTATGGTGTGTTGAGGTCGTTCAATCGCAACTCATACGCATAGCTGACTGAATGGCTCGGACCCATGTAGAAGACGTCAAAATAGTAGTTGTCATTCTCAGTTTCTAGTACCCACAACTCATGGAAGCTCGATGGTCCAGTCATGTTGTACAAGTTAAGCAGGCTGTAGAATGTTGACGCTTGGGGCGGAAACGGTGCTAGTGCCTACAGACTGTGTACCCGTAAGGCGGTGGTAGACGAGCCGTCGCCGTAGTGGAAGAGGTACAGGTAGAAGCCATTGGATGACGCATTGAAGAGATACAGATACGCAATGTAGAAGTCGTTCTCTGTGACGTTCACTAAGCCGAATAGCCACCAAGAGAATCCCACGGTGTGAAATGAATCGTTGTTCCTTTCTTTGCAAAGCGCAAATTCATGTTGGCAACCCCCTTGGCGGTAGGTCCTTGAGCGGCTCAGCCCTGTTCACCCTTCTTGAGAAAGAAGAGGAAGGAGCGGAGGAACGAGTTAGTTGGTTGACTTGCTCTGCTCCAGCATCTTGTGGGCTTCTTTGAGTTCGTACGGATCGGTTGTGGTGCGTCCGATTCCTGCATCCACGATTATTCGGTCTAGTTCTTGCTCCGTATTTTCAGAGCTCGCTCGCCCTTCATCCTCTATTGTCATTAAGAAAATGTTTTGCCCCATACTGCGGAGCGTTCTGCTGACCTTCCTTCCCTTCATGAAGCGGGTCCATGCCGCGTTGACGGACTGCTTGACAGGGATTGCGAGTTGGTCGTACTCTTTTCTCACGATCACGACTACAATTTCAGGGTGAACCGCCAACTCTGCAGGTAGCCTGACACCGCACCCCTGACAGAATAGTCCCCTGCCGGGCGTCAGCACGGTTGAACATTTCGGACAGACCGGATTGATGAGGAATCGCTGTCGGTCCTCGCTTGGCTGCGGAGCAGCGGGCACCTTTGGTTTCGTTTCTTCCTCAACTTTTTCGACTGCCGGTTTCGGCACCGTCACCGTTGTGGTCGGGGTGGAGCGTTCAGGCCTGATGGGCACGTCAAATTCGATCTCGATTGGCTCCTGGACTTCCCGGCCCGCCAACGCGTCAGCCCTATCATTTCGATTCGGCTGCAGAACCGCGAAGACCCGATTGAAATAGGCTAAGTCCTTCCCGTTGTTCGCCTCTGCTATTACGGGTGGAGACAAAACCAGCTTTACTCTCTCACACAGCAAAATAGTTGATGTACGAAGCGGAATACGTTTTCCGTTGAGGTACTTTACCTCTTGCTGTTGGTACATCCAGCTCGAGTGTTCATTCAGGTACGCCTGGAAGCTTTCAACACCCCCAAACGCCTGCTCAACAAGTTCCTCCACTCTCTTATTCAACCGCAACCGCAACACCAAACACACATCCTCCTCCTTTCCTTTCTTTCTGGTGTGGGAGGGGTGCAACTATGGCAGTCGCACCGCTACTGTGATAGTTGCGTGGCGTCACCTATAAATCAGATCCTGCATCTTACCCTAGTGACGGCAGATGTACTCACGAATATTGACGGCGGTTGAAAGGAAAAAAATCAGAACCTACCTCAAAACGAACGGGAAACGGGATTCAACAATAAGAGTTTTTGTCTCACGAGCACGACGATATCGAGCGCAAATTCAGTCTGATCTTCGACTTATGGAAGAGCTGGTCACGAAGTACGAGAAAACCAGAAAGGTCATTCAGGTGAGGGTTCGGCACTAGGTATTCTCTAGCCTGAACTAGAAACGACACTCTTCCGTGACCTGCTTTGAGCTATAGTCGTCATGTGTATAGTCGCTTTTTCTCTTTCACAGGCTCGCTCTGTGTTCGCTCTTCCAATACTCGCACTCTTTCTTGTTTTTCTCTTTCTGACAGGATCCGGGCTTCTCAAAACTACGGATGCTCTCAAGACTGCTGATGCTTATGATCCCGGATTTCTGAACCCGTTATGTGGCTCTTCACCTCAAGATTTTGACCAAACGTTCCTGGCCTATCTGGGCTTCATTCGTCAGCCAACTCTCCCTCGGCTCTGGACTCTCGTCGGCGGCAGTTCAATGTCGGAGAGCGGTGTCGGAGAGCAGCGAAAGTTGTTTTTGATATTCCCGTCGTGTTTTCTCCAGTTCTTCGAGGCTGACCATAAACTTCGACGCTACAGTGTCGACTGAAGTTTCTCCGCGCCTAGTCAAGAAGTATGCGAGTGCCACTATGATGGATGGTTCTGCTTCAATGTCTTCCACGTTAGGCTTCGCTTTCGTGAGTACGACCAGGGCAAGATTGGTGGCATATCGAATATGGAGTTGGGAACGTGCAGGCTAGCCGCTGCGTCTTCAACTTTCTTCCATGGTCGCATTTTCATCACCATGAGAGGGGATTGTTACGGGGGGTAGTTTTCGTCTGCCGGGTACCGGGTAGAACGTAGGCTAGCTGTCGGACTGGAATGTATGAGATGTAGACTCGGTCGGGGTCGTAAGCGAAACTTGACACGTTACTGGGTCGCGGGTCGATTCGGACTGCAAACTTGATGATGTTTTGAAGGCCGGAGTATTCCAGTTTGGCGTGCTTTCCGCAGAGGAAGGCAACGGCAAATCCACCGTCCGGGCCATCGTCGAAACCGTGGCAGGTCAGGCACGGCAACCCAACCTTGAGCAGGTAGTGGAATCCGAATTCCGATCTTTGGTATCTTGTGCGCGGGTACTTCCATTCTGCGATATAGGGTAGGACAATTTCGTAGAGGACACGCTCACCTGTGAGCGACTTGTTACATACGCCACAGCGAAGATGAGCTTTCCATTTTTTGACCACATCGTCCAGGATTCTGTGTTCCTGCTCGCTAAGCTTCTTCAATGTTTGGTGACACCTCCAATATTGTGTGAAGGGTTTGGAGGGTTGAGAGCGTCTGGCGAGCAATTATCTGCCTGACAATGTTGCCATTGATCTGGGCGTACACGGTCTTATTCGGACTTCTATCTGTGAAGAACACGAAGTCTACTCCATGCACCTGATCTGAGTACCGGGCGGGAAAATTTGCGAGAATCTTTTTCCACCAATTGTAAGCCTCTTGGGAGAGAGGAGGAATGAATATCGTTCCTGAACTTTCCAGCGCGGCGGCCAAACTTTCAGACCGCGTGTTTGATTCCAAGTCACTTGTGATGGTGGCTTCCAGAGCCCACATACATCGCCTGCTCAAACGGTGCATTCTCATCCGAGAAGCCGTAACGGTTCTGCCGCAAATGTCACAGACAGCCGTCTTTCTCTCCGTTGTTGAGACTCTCATGTTTCGTCGCCCCAACCGAATTCTGCGACAATCGCAACGTCCCGTGGTCCGTAGTCTGCGTAATAGTCGCTCCAAACGTAGCCCATGTCAATTAGTCGTGTTCGGCATTACGCCTTAGCGTCCTTGACATGCGGCGAGGCCCAAGTGCCTCCGCTCGATCGTCCAAGACAAAAGCCCATAGAGATCACCCGTAAGGAAAACCGTGATTTCATTCGATGGTGGCTGACAAGATCACGGTCGCTCGTGTCCGCGAGAAAAAACATGGCGATTCTATTTTGGAAAAAGGTGCGTATCGGCGGAACACACCGCCTCATCTCGCACACGTCCTTGTAGGTAGTCTTGGTTGTGGCGGTCGTCACGACGTCTCTGCCGTTGTTGTTTCAAACCCTTGATAGGTATTCTATCATAGAACAGTTGAAAGAGGTGCGTGTCGGCGGAACACTCCGCTTCATCCCGCACAATTCAAGGTTCTGTTCATTTTCGTCTTCTTTTTCTTTCCATTCTACCAGTAGACCAGTTGAAACGTGCGGTTTTGCTGTTTCTCACTTCTTTTGAACGCTATTTAAGCGCTCGCTTTCTCACTTTCCGAGTTACTTTCCTGAAGGAAAGAATCATGGTGTGTTGACATTTTTCGCAATCAAGGTTTCGCGTTCTTCTTCCATCTTTCTCTTGCAATGTTTGTAGTTCTTGCAGTGAACTGTTTCTTATTGGTCGCAGAGGTTTGATCTTTCCTCCTTTGTCTGTCTGGCACGCTCGCGCTCGCACTCTTCCTCCGAAGCCCACACCGCAGCGGAAATTATATCAGGCTTGAATTTTCCTTGCCTTATCACGTTGCCATTCTTGTCGAGGACATCGTTTTGGATTGTTCGTGCACGACGGAAGATCCCCTCGGGGCTGCGGTACTTGTTGCCGAGAATTTGCCTTACCATTTCTAGGAGAACTTTCCTGCTGTTTCTCGCCTCGCGAGAGGTTTCCAGAACATTATAGACAATCGCGTGTGTTGAATCTGCTCGGTGCCGGAAGGTTTCCCTCGCATTCGCCGCCTCCCTCCTCGCCAGCTCGGCCATTCCCGGTGCCTGCGCCGGGTTGTCCGTGCAGAAAGTGTCGAGAGTGACTCGGTTGCTCTCTGTTTTCTGCTCCCGCTGCAAGAAGAACACCACACCACTCTTAACGGGCCAGGTGAAGCGTCGGGCTTTCCTTCAGTCGATTTCTCGCAGTATCTTGTCGAGCTAGCGCATGGTCAGGCCTTTGGTCGACAGGGGAAACACTCTCCTGACCGCTTCGCAAAGTGCCGTGTTGATCATCGAAATCACCTTAAGGAAAATCCTACCTTCAGGCACGGCGTTTCCTCTTCTTCTTCCTGCTTGATTTCGCACAGGTCGGAGGACGTCGTAGCATTTCTGTTGACGGCTGTTAGAGGGAAAGGATTTTCAGTTCGTCCATCGTTGTAGGAATTGTGTTCCCGCAGGGTACTTTGGTAGCCTGTCAACTTTGGCAACTGTCAGACGGTACTCAACATTGCCAAAGAAGACTTGATTCTTCCCAGATTCTCTTAGTAGTTTGCAGAGTTCCGTAGCTCGAGCGGGCTGGTCCGTGGTAACCATCCTGTAGCCGTACGTCTTTCCGGTTCTTGTCTTTCCTTGTTGCCAGCGCAAATCGGCGTAGGGGTCGCCTGCTGCCGGGGTTTGCTGTGGAGGCAGGGGTGTGCTGGTTCTTGCTGTTGTGGGTGGTTTTGCTGCCTGTGTCTTGATCTTCGCGTTTTTCTCTTCTACAAGAACCTGGTCGAGGCGTTGAAGCCACTCCTTGAGTGCTTTGAGTGCATGGTCCCGTGTCTCTGAACTTACTATGTAGCTTTCAACTGTCTCGAAGTCGTCGCCGACCCGCCAGGTCAGTTTCCGATGTGCCGTCACGTTGACGGTGCCCTCGGTGGGTGCTGGTTTCTGCTCGTCAGACATCTTCCTCGCCTATGGTCCCTGACGATGTATGATGAAAACGCAAAACGTTACGGATGATCCCAAAGATTTGATTTCTGATGAGGCGGTTTAGGGGTGCGAGCTGGCCACTATGATCTTCGGCAGTTTTTTCCTCACTAGTACTATATTCGGGACGGTTCACGCTCCACCCTGAGGGGTGGTGAGGTATGGGAATGTGGAGAAACGTAGGGGAATGTAGGAAACTATACGAACTTAAGGAGGGCTGACCGACCTGGCGGAGTTCTGTAGGCCCACAGTCCTCTTCGTTCACGTTGCTGGATGGTTCTTCGTGCTTTCTGCGTGACGGTTAAGGGATGGCTGTGCCTCCACGTTCTTTTCTGTGCGTTTCGTATCTTACGGTTTTTTTCCTCCCATTCCCTCTTGTTTTGTGTCGTTCTTGCATCGCGGATTTCCTTGCGTAGCTCAAGGTCTCGAAGTGTCCACCTCTCATCGTCGGAGGTAGTGGTGGGTGTCCAGTTTACGGAGGCGAACACATAGCCGCAACCGTGTTCGGAGTTGGTACACACAACTTCGGGTGCGGTGTAGTGTTCGTCTGGGATTGCGAGCTTTTCAGTCTTGTACCGTTTCTCACCGCACAGCTTACACTTGTCACTCGTTTTGGCCGCATCGAGACAGACATCGCGCAGAACATTGTAGGTGACCTCACGCAGTTCATCGTCGTCATCGTATGTGACGCTGCGTACAACTTCCCCCAGCACTTTTTCTGGGTCGTAGTACTTCTGCTCGAAGAACTCCCCGAACACTTCAAGGTCAGGGATGCAGAAGTCTTTTGCGTATCTGGTCGTTGTTTCGTCTATGCATGGTTGGGGTGTCGTTGTGGTCTTTGTCTGCTCGTGGGTGTCCGTTATGCCGTTCTTCTTCCACCGCACAATATTTCTGTCTACACATGCAATTGCTCGGTCCGCTTCGGCGGTGCCAAGCTTCTCCGACCCTACACGCCTATTTAGTCGCTCGCCCGCTAGCAATCTTACTGACGTTTCTCTCAAAGGATTTCTTCCTTCATGGTTACCGCTTCCGCTCCGTTTCCTTTTCGATGAGTATTCCCTGTATGCCGTTGAAACAGAGTTTCACAGTGTCGCCGTGTCGCAGGTCTTTCTGCTCGAGCAGGAAGGTGGGGATTGTGACCGCGTAGCTGCCGCCTACCTTGATTATCTTCCGCTTTAGCGTGTACTCTTTTTCTTTGCGTTTTGTCGTCATTTCTCATCCACTTTGTATAATTTCCATTGGAATAATGGCTATTTAAACCGACAATGATGGAAGTGACATACGTTACAGAGTATGTTGTTCTTGCATTGCTTTTCGAATGATCCCGGAGATTTGTCAATCTTTCTCGCTGGTATATGGTCTAACGCCGTATCACCAATGTTTCCGGATGATCCAGAAAATATGCAAACCAACCCCCCTACCCCCCGCTAGTTAACACCGTGGAAAACCAGAGTTGACCACCAGTCAAGTTAACATTGCTCTGACACGCCGGGTGAGTCCGTCCGCAGTTCTCCGCTGGACTCCCCACAGCCGCATTGCTATCTGGGTGAGCTTGATTGGTTCTTGGGCGAGGTGGGGGTGGTCTAGTGCGAGATCGTACAGGTAGATGGTTCGGCGAGTTGTTTTGACGCAGGAGGCGGATGCCTCTTCGAGGAAGTCTTCTTTCCGGTTGAAAGCTAACCAAGCAGCTTGCTCGTAATCCCACGCTGTTCGGTGGCGGACTCCCCACATTCTCATTGCGTAGGGGATTAGTCGCCATGGGTTTGCTTGGAGGTCTCGGTCCCAGATCAGCTTCAAGTAGAGATGTCTGATGCGTTTCCGTCTCGTGTTCGTTACATTTCTTATCTTGTACGTGTCTTCGTTGTCGTGAAGCATGCTGTATGCTATGCTGCAGTATTCCAGTGTGGTTCTCCGGTTCAGACCCCAAGCCTTGCGGATTAATGCCCGGATTAGTGTTGTGACGTGCGGAGGGCTTCTATGCAGGGCAAGGTTGTTTATGATCAGGCACCTGATGAAGTTGATTCGATAGTACCTGTTCGTGATTATTCTTGCATCACGTACCCACATCCTCAGCTGGGCTTCTTCTTCCTCTCCGAGGGTTGGGAGGCTGGTTGATGCTGTCCGCTCAAGGAGTGAAGGGGACGAGACGGGTCTTGAAGGGTTTGAGGAAGGAAATTTTCGCACGCACGGAGGATCCAGACCACTCATGAATGAGGAGGGAGTTTCGGAAGCCCGCTCCCTGATTGGATCAATATAGGAAGAAGAGAGGTGAGGGTTCGGCGCAAAACCTGAACCTGAACCAGGCTGGCCGGGGACGTGCGGTGTGGGTGCAGGTGCGCGCAAAAACTCTGGTTCAAGCGTCCGAGTGTATTCCGTAGCGTCAAGGGCAGCTGTTGCCTCCTCTTGGAAGAAGCGTAAGAGTTCCCCCCGAAGACGATCTATCTCGACCTCACTCCAGTGTCCCTGGGACGGGAAAGCGTAGGAATAGTCGACACCGGCCTGCCGGGCTATTCTCTCAACCATGGAGGGTAAAACGATGTATTCCATGCTGAGGAAGCGTATGTGAAGCCTGTCCAGGCTCGTTTGTCCGCGAGCGAGAGCGGGAGCGACCAGGCACATGCAGACTCTGTTGTAGCGGCCCTCAAGCTGGACTGTGCGCGCATGCTGCTCGAGCACCCTTACGACACGCACAATCTCCCGCTCAAAAACCGGGTTAACCCAGTTCCGTATCACAACGAGAACCATTACCGGCCCACGAGAAACCTCAAACACTTCAGCGTAGTGCCCGTCAACCTTCACCCTCCTAACCTGACACTTAACCCCCAATCCTGCCAGCGACCTCACAACCTCAACGAAATGTCGACGAGCATGGAAGTGTATGGAACCATGCGCATGCCGGTACAGGTGAATAAAGTGTCCAATCTCACGGATGTTGCGAAAACTTCCAGTGGGGTCGTAGAGTCTGCAGCCAGGATAGCGTCGGCTTGGAACACCCCGCCACGCCCTACCCTCACGGAGGAGGCTTCGCAAGTGTCCCATCCGGTCCGGGGGTGGATCGGGCGTGGTGACGGTTTGGCATGTACTCATGTGTCTTTTCCTTCGTTCCCATGATCATTATGAAATTTCTCGCTCGCAGTTTTAAACAGCCAATGTCAGAAGCAACATACCTAACAGTGTAGGTATGCTACTGCACAGGATCTTTCACGGAAATTTCATGAAAATGGCAGGAGGCACACTATCGAGAAAGATCCGCACTGTCGTGAAGAGATCTCTCGTAAGATCCGCTGCGTTCAAATAGTGGTTGAATGATCGTGATCTTGGGAAAACGAACACGTCTGGGCTTTACAGCCGCTTGACGAGTCCTGTGATCCTACCTTCAGGCGCAAAAAAAGGCGCACAGATCCGTAGTGGTTTTCTTGGAATTTTCGGATAGAGATCCGCCGGGTGCTGATCCGAAAGATCCGAAGAACTACCTGACAGCTCTGGATGGATCTCTGCTTCAGCTGACCGTACCCGTTCCTCTGCCATACGAACATAGTCGCTGTTGAGTTCGATGGCGACATAGTTTCGTCCGAGACGCTTGGCGACCACACATGTGGTTCCGCTACCGCAAAACGGGTCGAGAACTATGCCTGGCTCGAAGCCAGCGTAACACTTACATGTCGGACGGTATCCGGTGATTTTCCTCTCGACGATTTTGTTCTTGAATCGCAGCGCGGATGTTTCGCTTGTTCGGACGCAGTCAGCAGTCTTATCCTGGGACTCCCTTCCCATGTCTATGACCGTGTCTTCTATGACGGCTACTTCTGGCTTGCCGCACTTCCTGCAGGCCCTCTCGGGACAGGAAGCCAAGATTATTGGCTCAATGAGTTTTTCGGCGTATACTGCAAAATGCGCACCGTGAAACGGCTGTGTGGGGATAGTCCAGACATCGCGGCGGTTCCGACCAAGCGGATTGATAGCTGGTGAACCATCACCTCTGAAGTAGCCGGAGTGTCCTTCGCGTTGGAGTGAGTGAGGATTTTGGCCCGGTGCGCCATGCCTGGTTTTGGCATCTTTGCCACTGGACGCAAGCTTGTTGCTCAGAGACCAAGGATTGAATTGTAATGGTTCGCGTATTGCGTCCGCGTTCGCGTAGTATTTCTCGCTCTTGGTGAACATGAAGACGTACTCGTGACTTTTCGTTGGTCGCCAGCTACCCCTTTTCAGCACAAGCCCCTCATTGGGGAGACACTTCTCACATCCAGGGCAGTGCTTCCATTCGCCGTCGACCTTGACTCTATGGTGTTCCCATCGCCAACCGTTCACACTCTCCGGCATACAGTTCCCAACAAAGAGGTTCAGGTCTCGCACAATCGCCTGAGCGATTTTTTCATCGACATGTTTGAGTGCGGCTTCGTAGACTTGGGCAGTAGTCTCCTTCTGCCCCGAAACTCCTTTTGCCCAGATACAATTGCTGCGGAGATAATAGCCGTCTGCCCGCAAAGCGAAGGCAACGCGCCAAGGGATGCCCACAAGGTCTTTCGGCTTCAAACCCGTCTTCTGTAAATCTGAAACATTTGGTCGGCTTAACGGATGAACCCCAGCTTCTTTTCTGGTTTTTCCAAGACTGTTCTCTCCTCCTCCGGGATTGAAGCAGGTTCCTTTTCCACTCGCATAGGCGTCGCCTAAGTTTAACCAGAGCGTACCATCGGGGCGTAGGACACGGCGAACTTCACGAAATATCCGTACTATGTGATGGGTGTAGCTTCCTGATACTCGTACTCGTTCGCTGACCGGAAGACCGGCAATTTGTTCGTCGGTCAGGGTGTCGTAGGGCGAGAACGGGTAAGGTTCGAGACCAAGTGAACCACGCCAAGCACCACAAATGCTGCAGAACTGACCTTGCTCGGTTCGTTTTTGCCAGGTTTCGGGGTTGTCTTTGCGGTTCTTTTTGTGCTGCCAACGCTTGCGCTGTCCGCTAGAATAACCCTCGCCAGCCGTAATTTTATCGCCCCACCTGTGCTTGCAGTTGGTGGGGTCGCCATCCCAGACAATCGGGGGCAGTCCATAATCTCTGAGTCCCCAGTATATGGCGGGGAGGTAATAACACAATGAACCGACTCATCGGGCAACTTCCTCATCTCTTCAAGGACGTCCCCACATAGAATCCTGTCGTGTAACACCTCTACCGCCATTAGTTCCACCCCCTGTTAAGTCGCTGCACTTGGCATCGCAGCGATTCTCGAAAATCGACAGTCTCGTCAGGTAGCCTATCCAATATGTCGAGCGCATGTCCGCAGTAGACACGGTTCGTATCCATTGCGAACACACTTCTGAGAAATCGTCCGGTTCTTCAGTAGGAGCAGTCACACGCTACGAATCGGTTTAGAGAGAAAATGGGCAAACAATCCTACACTATCTGTCTCTTACTTGTCAGCCTTCAAGAGAAATAGTAGATAGAACGCGTGAAAGCACTTTCCAGACTCACCGAACAGCAAAGTGGATGGTGCCGACAAGCAGGAGAAGGTTGTAGAGTTCTCTCAAGCGCTTTGCGTTTCTCTATCCCGGTGATTAGCTCCCACCCACGAGTGGGTGTGGGCTTGTGACGCAGTAGCGTGTGCTATCAACTGGTCAGCCTGAAGGCTGACACGCAACTCATCTCGCCCTGAAGGGTGTGGGGTTTCTTGCTCGATTTCTCTCCTAATAGTACTATATTCGTCCGGCTTCACCCTCGTGCTGAAGTAGTTAGGGACGTTGTGAGAATAAAACGGATCCAGATCTTCCTCATCTGTGCCAGAGAGTGTGGGTTATCAACGCGGTTGCGGAGTTTTTGTTTATAAGCAAAACTTCTGCTGCATATCGCTATAACACTAAAACTACGCTCACTTGTAGCTACAGAATTTCGTTGAGGGCTAAAAAATGCGGTGTTTTGGGCATGACCACGCGATGGGCGGTCGGTGTGTGCCGAAAATCGTGGCTGTGCTTCCACATTGCCATGCGGACGGTTGGCACAAGCAAGCCAGCGCCTCTAGGGCGTCGTGGGCGTAGTTGTTCATAGGTTCAATCTCCGCATGTGGCCTTCCAGCACGGCGACGATGTAGTCCTCAACCTTCGCGCCGCACTGGGCCGCAATCGGCAGGACGGCAATGCGGTTGTAGACCCAGCGGGGAATCATGACCTGCACGAGGTCAGGCTGCTCAGAGGCTAGGGGTTCCATAGCTCGCCCATGCCACAGGTACGATTCATATCCGCTAGGGGAAACTCAACACCACGAAGAGAGACCCAAACGAAGCTGCGAGCCGACACCGAACATTACACCAGAGTCTCGTTGAGCCGTTTTTCGAGTTCTACGAGCCTCTTATGCTGAGCAAAGATCATCGAGAATAGCAATGACATCTCCTTTACGGGAGACGTGAAGACTTCGCCTCCCACAGCATAGAGCTTACACTGAGTAAGGAGATCATCGAAGACCGCTCGATCTTCAGGTCTGAGGAACTGCTTGAACCTGCTCAATTCCGCTATCTTCTGTTCGAAGATGATACGCCACGGTATCGTTCTGCTGATCACCGCTCTCCCTCATGCAACGCTAAAGCCTAGCGCATAAGATAGGAAAGGGATGGAGCACCGGATCACGGAGACATCTGAAACTAAGAAAAAAGGAAGAGAAGAAAGCAAGAACGCCATAGAAGCCGTAAACAGAGGCGCCGACGGATACATGGTCAAACCATACACCATGCAAGAGCTGCTGCAAAGAATCAAGGAACAACTACACAAGCAACGAGAAGCCAAGAAGTACAGCGAAGAGAAAGTCGGAGAATTCATTGAAGCACGCGCTGAAGAACACGAGTCAAGAACATCAGCCCAACGCTCAAAGAAGTAGCTGGGCAGACAGACAGACCCGATGATGAAAGACTCCCGAACAACCATCCCCCACACCCAACAACAAATCATGATCCCACACACTGAGCGAAGACGAACTGAACGCGGCCAGACACAAGACCCGGCAGCTTCTGGAGGGGGCCTGACCGGTGCGAGACTCCGCAACACAAGATCCCGTGGCAATAGTCAAAGTCCAGCCAGTCAAGTCAGTTCTGGATACCGACTCTTTGCTTGCTTGATCACATTCTGCAAGTCACCTTCCGTGGTAGACGTTTTATTGCACCGAGTCGAACTCACAGTGCGTGGGCGTTTCTGAACGTTGAGACGTGCCAGAGATGACGGGTCGCGTGTGCTGGAGCGCTTCTGCGAGTTTTCAGGAAAGTCCCCTGCCCGTCTGCTCGCGGTGGCGCGCACTCCGAAAGGCCGTCTCGAAACACTAGAGATCCTAGAGCGGTGGATAGAGAGCCTGAAGGGCGCGCGGAGCACGAAGCTGAACTACATCTCGACGGTGCGGGGATATTTCGCGTTCCACGGCCGGCCGCTTCCGAAGTCTTTCCCGGTCTGGACGCGGAGGCTCAGGAGCGACCGACCAGTCGCGTACAAGTTTCTGCACAAGGATGCCTTCAAGAGGATGATTGAAGCCTGCCGCAATGACCCAAGAACCAAGTCTATGTTGCTCGTTCAGTTCCAGAGCTTCTCCACCATGCGGTCGTTGGTCGCCATCGGAAACAGCATGGGGCTGAAGATAGCGGGCGAACTTCGGAGGGGTGCCAATCTTGTTCCGCTCCACTTCAAGTACCTTGGAAGAACCGGGTGGATCAGCTACATCGGAAAAGATGCCTGCGACTCGCTTCGCGCCTGGTTTTCGACCAGAGGCTGGCCCGACTCGGGAAATCCCTACATTTGGCCGATCAGATCGAGAGGGCACGGCGGAAAGCCACGACCGCTGACAGAGAGGGCTGTCAGCAACGCGTACTCCAAGCTCGCCGTCGGTCTCGGACTCCGCCCAAGGAAAGGCGCGGGAAGGGGAAGCTGGATGTTGGCCTGTGGCCGTGCTCCAGCTCTGATCGATCGGTTTTCAGCGTCACATGTGACTTCAGTTCGCTGATATTTCTGCTAACCAAAGAACAGAATTGGGTTTCCGGTGTGCTTCGACACGAAGCTTGTCTAGTATCTGAAAGTGAGGTATAGCAGTACGCTTAGCGCCACGCATGTGAACAAGTCAGGTAGCATGGCAAATGGTCCAAGTCCGAATGCGCGGAAACCGAAGACTCGCTGGAGAAGAGGGTTAGAGGACAACGCGTAGAAAAGCAGGATGACCGAGAACACCATTAGGCCCAAAGTGAAATCCGATTTCACCTTTCGGTAGATGCCCAGATATGCGGAAAACAGAAAGACGAGTAGCGCGACATTGACTGTCGAGAGTACGACAGTGACCCCATAATACAACTGTATATCTCCCGGGGGCGGTGGAAAGGTCGGTCTGGGCTCAAACGCCGGTCTGAGTGGCTCCAGATAAGTGATACCTAGAAACGCTACAAGCAATGCCACCAAGATGACTGTCGCAAAGACAATCCCCGTCTTCTGATTCTTCTTCATACTTGGCTTCACTCTCGGTCGTCGTCTTTAGCCTTTTTCCAGATTTTCCCCACAATCTCCTCAAAGAGAGCATAGTTCTCTTCCATCTGTGACGATAGGAAATAGGTGGTCCCATACCTGTCTCCAGCAGTGACGACTATGCCGTGCTTGCCAAGAATCTCAAGATGATGCCTTATGGTTCTGTAGTCCTTCTCGAGCCTGTTCGCCAGCTGATTCGCGTTCTGAGGAGTCTCCTTCAACACCGCAATCATCTCGGCGCGAGTTGTCCCCCCCTTTGTGCCTGCGATTAGCCAGCCCAGCAGATGCTTCAGGGACGATTCGGTGTGGAAGACCATATCGATTCCGACCTTCAGGGATCACTCTGGCGCCAGTTTTGAACGAAATGCGAATTTGGCGCATTATATGTCTTCCGAGACCATCGCGATCAATTGGGCAGGCAGCCTAACAGACCTCGCGGTCACAATGACGACGTTCGAAACAGTCTCGACCTTTCATGGAATGAGCGTCACATAGGGATCAATTAGTCAAAGATTCGGGTCAAATTCTGAAGAACCGCTAATAGCTCACCGCCTCAAGGCCGAGGACACGGGAAAGAAAGAGACGAACACGCACATGGTTAATGAAGCCAAGTGGAGAGAGAGAGAGAGAGAGAGAACTATTTTCCAATGTGAGCTCTGCGGCCACAGCTATGCAGATCTCGAAACAGCCGAACGTTGCGAACAATATTGCTACTCGCACGGAAGACCCTCGGCCATGTTAACGGAGAAATATCCTTTGAAGCTTCAGCGAAATGGCATCGGGACGCCTGCCAGAAAGAATCCCAGATACAAAACGAACTGAGGTATTTGCTCAAGAAGCGGTGTGTGAAGAGGGAAGAAAATGATCTTCCCGGATGCTGGATTCCTCGTGGTACTAATCTGGGGTTTGATAACTCCGTCGGTGCCCTTGCTGCCTACAATAGGATTGATCGTGGCTAGCATCATAGCGGCGGTTCTGTCTCGACGTTCCTTTCACCGGCAGACCATTGCTTTGCTTTGTGTCTTGGGCATAATGTCCATCCAGAGCCTCGAGCTTGTTATGTTGGCATTGCATGTGCAGGTTTTCATGGCGCCATCCGGCGCGTTTTCGCCAATCCACGACAATACATCGAACTATCTTTCGATCTTGTTTGAGGCAAATCTCTGGTTTGCTGCGTTCGGTGCTGCCGCTGCTGCATTTGTGGCGGTTTATGTTTGTTTTGGGAAATCTCGGTTGGAATTGCTACGCGCTTCTCCTGGTGCTATGCTAGTTGAAAACCCGATGTGGCTCAGTAAGATCGCATTAGGCTTGGCAAATCGGGCGAACGTGAGCTGTCCGGAGGTTTGTCTGGTCGATTCTGGAACTCCGCAAGCCTTCACGGTGAGAGAGAGGAGCAAGTATGTCATCGCACTGTCTGTCGGGATATTGGAGTGTTTCGACACCAAGGAGATTGAGGCCTGCATTGCCCATGAGATAGCCCATATCAAGAACAATGACTTCATGATCAGGTTTCTTGCCACATTGGGTAAGGTTGCCGTCTTTTCCAAACCAGCGAGTTATCTCATTGAAGCAGCAATCTACCGTGCACGTGAGTTTCACGCAGACAAAACAGCGGCGTCATTGATTGGAGGACCAGATGCACTCATATCAGTGCTCACAAAGCTCGGTGAACTTAACTCATGCTCCTCAATCCCGACTACTCCTGGCCCTGTTCGTGCGTGTTTATTGGATCGAAGCGAAGGTATGCGTAGGATCCTGGACAAACATCCGGCTCTTGCGTCTAGGATTAGATTGTTGAACGAATTGAAATCTCCCTGAACACATGGCCTAGGACAAGATTTGCGTGGCTGGAAATTGGCACATACTCTCTGTCTTAGCAGATAGGGCGTCAAGTTTCTTCTTAGTGAGATCGGTAGTCGAACTAGGAGTTCTGCTACGGGCGGTAGGTTCGCAAATAACGATCCAGACGGGCATTCACCAAGATCACCGCAGTGCCGGTAATTTAGAATTGGAGGTGAATTAGGACAGAAGTTGGGTGCAATTCTGAAAACCCCTCTTATCGTGCGAGGCCATTTCGGTCATGCGAACACAAAATGAAACCAACTACCCCATCGAACCCTCGTTCTGATCCTACTCCTTCAGTTGAAACCTTAGGGGTGACCAAAGTCTACAGAGTCGGTCATGTGGATTATCCCGCGCTTAGAGGAGTTAGTCTCAAAATAGAGCGCGGAGAATTGACTTCGATCATCGGAGCGTCGGGCAGTGGAAAATCGACGCTACTCAACATCATAGGAGCCCTTGACCCGCCTACTTCAGGTCGCGTGATCATCGACGGCATTGATCTGAAGAAACTGGACGAAGACAGGCTTGCTCTCCTTCGAAACCTCAGGATAGGAATCGTCTACCAATCCTTCAACCTAATTCATAGACTCACATCGATTGAGAATGTGGAGATGCCTCTCGTCGCAAGAGGAACCCCAGAGCAAGCTCGCAAAAACAGATCACTAAAGATGCTGAGCGCGGTTGGCTTAGCGCAGAAAGCAAACAAGCGCCCGACCGAACTTAGCGGGGGCGAACAGCAACGCGTCGCCATCGCCAGGGCCCTTGTCACTCAGCCTGCTCTCGTCCTAGGCGACGAACCTACTGGAAACGTGGATTCGAAGACGACTCGTGAAGTTCTGGAGTACATTATTAGAGTTAACGAGACGCTGGGGACCACATTCGTTCTGGTGACTCACAACCCAGAAGTCGCTAACATGAGTCACCGCGTAATAACGGTCAAAGACGGACTGATCGAGAAGGATCAGCACCTTCAGCGAATGGATTCTTACGCAGGATTATGATGCAAATGCGCGCATCTGACGTATTCAAACTTGCGTTCAGGGCGCTCCGTGCTAGAAAGACGCGGAGCTTTCTCACGATTCTGGGTATCATAATCGGCACAGCGATAATTTTGGCTCTCGTCGCTAGTTCAAACGGCCTAAGTACGGGCATCCAAGCTCAAGTTGGCAAGATCGGGGCCAATACCCTTACTGTCAGCTCGGCTGGGCAATTCTTCGGAGGCAGCAGCAGCGGCACGCAAAGCTATAAACTCTCTCAGCAAGATGTGAGTACGATAAAGTCATTCCAAGGCGTCTCGGATGTCATCCCGTATTACAGCCAACGTGGCACAATCTCATACGGAGGCAATTCAATATCAGGGGAACTCATAGGGATTGATGCAAGCACCTTATCCATGATGTATAAAGGGCTGAGCCTTTACAGCGGCAGTCTACCTGACTCTTATGACCCAAGCGCGGCTGTTGTGGGCTACTCGATCGCGTTCCCAACGGGATCAAGCAATCAACTGACCCTTAATCAAATGATTTCCGTTACTCTCGGGGGTTCAACAAGTGGCAGTCTTACTTTTTTGGCGAAAGGAATCTTCTCAGCGTATGGAAGCGTGCTGTTCTCGAATATTGATGAGACAATCTTCATCTCCCTACAGTCCGCTCAACTTCTCCTCAAGACGCAATACTTCAGCGGATTATACGTCATAACCAATAGTGCTGGGGATGTCGCGTCAGTCCAGACAGCAATAGAGACCTATTATGGTACGCAGGTTCGGGTGATGAACGCGGGCTCTATGGTGTCGAGTATTACTTCGATCACGTCAGAACTGGCCGTTTTTCTTGAGGCGATAGGTGGTGTATCATTATTCGTTGCTGCTGTTGGAATCATCAACACTATGTTCGTGTCGGTGATGGAGAGAACAAGGGAGATAGGCATTATGAAAGCTCTAGGATACAAGTCTAAGCAAATTATGGCGCTGTTCCTCGCGGAAGCATCCCTAAGCGGCATCATCGGAGGAATCGCGGGCACTATGCTTGGCTACGTCCTAGCCTTTATGATCGGGGGCTACCTTCCTCTGTCTGGCGGATTCGGAGGTGGCCCACCTGGAAGCAGCGGCAGCAGCGGAGGCAGCGTAACAGCCCCCGTGTTCACTTCTGAGCTGATAGTTTTCTCGTTGCTTTACCCAATCGGAATCGCAGTGCTAGCAGGACTTTACCCAGCCTGGCGGGCATCAAGGATGAACGCAGTCGTTGCCCTGAAGTACGAGTGAGTTCCTCGAAGGAGATGGAGGATAGTCAACGAAATCGAGAAAAGGGGACTAACCGTCTACGTGTGCGAGCTTTGCGGTTCCAGATATGGAGATCTGGAGACGGCGGAACGCTGCGAACGGTACTGTTACTCGCACGGGCACAGTTCGCGTGACATAACACAAAGAACTGTTAAGCCGTTTGTTCGATTTATGAGGTTGGAACCTGGGCGACGGGAGCCGGCCCCCAGAAGATCAGAACCGACATAACCGCGATGAATGTCCCCTTCCTCCTCCACCTCCTCGCTCCGCGTGCCAACGAATAGGCCGCGAAGGTGCGATGAAGATCACGCTGCCTTGCAGTGCTAGCAGTGTGGAGAGAGATTCACGATGTCCATTCTCAGAGACATCTCGAATGGAACCCGTCAGCGACCACGTCGGACTCGAAGCGTAGCGCCATCACCGAGACTGAGGAGGGAAGCGAGTATACGTGAACCCCCGCATGGAAGCCGCACGGTTTCCAAGCGCCAGTAACAACCCAGACTACGACTCCAGCACAGACGACAACGACAGTCACGACTCAGCACTTGACCACCTCGACCACTCAGATAGCAACAGCAACTACTACCCAAGTCGAACTAGGTTCGGGCATCGGGTTTGCCTTCGTGGGTATCGGAATCGGGGTTGGGGTAGCGCATCAGGAGGATATTGTCGCATAGGATCGAAACGTTGGCCAATTCTGCGGCTTGGGCTTCTCCAGTCAACGACGTTAGGAAGACCGTCAATGCCTTCTCCTTGCCCATTCCTGAGCAACTCAGGTCGAATCCGATCTCAAACCTGTTGTTCCTTACCGGGTTGAGAGAGAATGGGTAGAATCTGCAGATCAGAGGTCGCACTCTGTAAATGGAACATCTTGAGCTTTGAAGAAAAATGCATCTCCCACCGAGTTTTCTCATCTTCCTAACGTATGGAGATGAGCCTCCAGAGGAGGCGCTGAATTCCTTTGCCGTGAGCTTTGTGAAATCCGTGATCTGATTGATGTCACTTTGCGCGAGTAGTATGTTCCTTATCCGCCCTGGAAGATCGCGGCAAGACTTCGCACATCGAACACATGTCCATCTCAAATGAACAGGGTATTGGACCTCTCCCTCTTGTGCGGTGAAACTGCCTGAAGCTTCTTGCCGAGGATTGGATGGGCTAGACTTTCTCCGAGTATTGTGTCCCATGTTCGAACCTTCGTGGATACGAAATCGTTCCGGGAGCACTAGTCATCAAGGCGGGACAAACATTTCTCCACGGACAGCGAGGCACATGTAGTCTCTATCTTGCCTTGACCCGTTTCACGACTGGAGGTCTCGTCTTCTTGAGGACCCTGTAGCCGCAGAATGGGCATTTTATCTCGGGATCATGGCAAGCTGATCTAGGGTGAGCTTCTCGCCGCAGCTAATGCACTGATACAGTATGCCAGTCGGAGACTGCTCTTTCTCCTCGCTCATCTAGATCACTGGGACACACGGTTCATGTGTGAGATTAAAGGCTTGATCATATGCTCACGACGTATGTGACCGGGCGACTCGAGATGGCACCTCTCGCGGACTATTCTCGCCCTCGTTATTTCGGGAGGTTTGAGAGCGTACTGCTTTGCACCGGTGCTAGGGCTCGTTCTCGCTTGCTGTACCAGACGACAATTGCCACCACTACGAGCAGTATAGCAGCCAAGATTCCGGTCATCAGGGGCTCACCCTTCAGCTGTAGAATTAGCGGCGCGAATAGAACTGAGATTAGGTTGATCACTTTGATCATGGGGTTCAAAGCAGGTCCAGCGGTATCCTTGAGCGGGTCGCCGACGGTATCGCAAGTCACGGCTGCCTTATGCTCCTCCGAACCCTTTCCACCGTAGAATCCGTCTTCGATTTTCTTTTTTGCGTTGTCCCATGCTCCTCCAGAGGTTGCCATGAATACTGCCAACAGTTGGCCGGTCACTATGATGCCTGCAAGGAACCCACCAAGGGCCGCTTCATGCAGCAAGAAGCCGAGTGCAATCGGCGTCAAGATTGCCAACAGAGCCAAGCTGAAGAGTTCACGTTGAGCCGCAGACGTACATATTCTTACGACCTTCGCGTAGTCGGGAGGTGTCTTTCCTTCAAAGACTCCTGGGACTTTGAACTGTGAACGAACTTCCTCAACTATGAGGGAGGCAGCACGTCCGACTGCTCGAATCGAGATCGAGCTGAATAGGAAAGGTAGAGCACCTCCAACTAGCAAGCCGACGAGCACCAGCGGGTCAGCGATGTTCAGACCGATCTTCTGGAGGCCTGTGGTCTCTGTGTAGACGCCGAAGAGTGAGACCGCTGCAAGCACGGCCGAGGCTATCGCGATCGCCTTTGTTATTGCTTTGGTTGTGTTGCCAGCTGCGTCGAGATCGGCCATTATCTGGCGAGCTTCAGGCTCCAGATGCGCCATCTCACCGATCCCATTAGCATTATCGACGATAGGACCGTACGTGTCCATTGAGACATTGTTACCTGTCAGCGTGAGCATGCCAATTCCTGCAAGTGCGACCCCGTATATTGCGTAGATAGCCGAGGAACCTGCAAAGAATAGCACTGACCCAACAATTGCTATTGCAATCACTACAAGAGCCCAAACAGCACTTTCGAATCCAAGCGCCAGCCCCTCAAGGATTTCAGTTGCAGATCCCGTTTGAGATGACTTCGCGAGTCGGTCGATTGAACGTTTCCTTGGATTCGTGAAGTGATCAGTTATCTTGTTGAAACATATCGCTAGCAGAATCCCGACAGTGGTTGCAAGGAAGACGCGCAAATCGTGGACGTAGAATTCCGCCAAGACGAAGAAGCTGGCAATTGAGATTACCGCGGAGAGATCGTAGGAAAGATCCATTGCTTTGAAGGCGTCGCCTTTCGTGAATCTGTCTGGCCAAAGGGAGACTGCGTAAGTTCCTATTATTGTGCTTACTACTCCGATGCCGCGGACGAGCAGCGGGAATATTATCCATTTGATGTCGAATGGTGTGAGCGCGAGGCCCAGAATCATGCAGGAAACTATTGTGACTTCGTAGGATTCGAATATGTCAGCGGCCATTCCAGCGCAGTCACCAACATTGTCGCCAACCAGATCAGCCACAACGGCCGCATTCCTAGGATCATCCTCAGGTATGTTCTTCTCAACCTTCCCAACAAGATCCGCACCGACATCGGCGGCTTTTGTGTATATACCTCCGCCAACTCGCATGAATAGTGCGAGGAGTGTTCCTCCGAATCCGAATCCTAGGAGAACTTGGGGGGCCGATTGCCGGTATATCATGAAGATTATCGTTCCTCCGAAGAGCCCTAGTCCGTCTGTCAACATGCCGGTTATGGTTCCTGACCTGTAGGCGATTTTCAGAGCGCCACGGAATCCTTTCCTTGCGGCTGATGCCACCCGGACGTTTCCCCTGACGGCCATGTTCATCCCTAAGTAGCCGACCGAGGCAGAGAAGACGGAGCCCATCAAGAAGGCACCGGCTCGACCAATGGAGATGTTGAATGGTCCGCCCACGAGCGCGGACGTAAGATAAAGCACCACAACCAATAGGGCGATGAAAGGCACGATTGACTTCAGCTGCGTCTTCAAGTAGGCATTCGCACCATTCAATATGGCTTGCCAGACTTCTTTCATCTTGCCCGAACCGGAATCCTCGCGTCTAATCTGGCGAGAAAGTAGGTACGCATAGACCAATGCCGCTATTGCGATGATGAGAATAGTCCAAAGCGCCATGTCTTCAAATGCCCATGCCAAGCCTATGCTCACATCCCGTTCGTGCAAGTTCGACGATCCACTAATTCAGTCACATAAAAGCTCTTCTTGAACAAGCAGCTGTGGAAAGTTATCTGTTTTCTTATCTGATGTTTGTGAGGTTGGCGATCTCGATGTTGTAGCTGAGGGTTCTGAGGTGGAGCTCGCGTCTCTGGGCTTTTCTCTTGCGGCTGGCTAGGTGGTTTCCGTAGCATCGTTTCAGGGCGCTGTAGACGGATTCCGCCTTGCTGCGTTGGTGGTACCGTTTGAGGAAGGAGGCGACAGCGCGAAGGAGGTTTCTGGCAAGCTTCAGGTCGTTAGTCCAAGAACATGTTGCTCAACTAGATTCCTTCGCCAAGCAAGCACGAATAGGCGACACGACACGGTCGGAAATAATCCTGTCCAGTTTCTGCTCGTCTGGTAGGATCTGAAAGCCTTCGAATTGGTCAACCTCGAGTACGTGGAAGTCAGTAATGGCTTCGAGTCTCTCAAAGATGCGTTCTGTTCGGGCGGCCTGCTCGGTCTTTCCAAAAAGGACTGAGAAGAATGTGGAGAACTTGTTTGATTCTACGAGTCTTAGGAGTCGCCCGTACAATAGGTCTCCTTGCGAAGACCAGTTGTGCGTGGTTCTTATTTCGACTACGTTTCGAAATCAAGCTAAGACGGAACAGCGCGTGCTGGCGACAGCAACCACTCACCGTCTCAACTTCGAAAACTCAGGCAAAAGCGGCTCAAAATGAGGCAAATCGCGTGAAAATTGGGTTGTTGAACCCATGATATGGTGGGGTCGGTGGGATTTGAACCCACGACCTCGCGGGCTCCCGGGCTGCAAGGAACCTCCCAAGCCGCGAAGCGTAGACCAGGTAAGCCCGCCGCTTTGCACGATGTAAGTCGGCGTCTAGCCCACGACCCCGTTGCGCGATGAGAACACACAATCTCAATAAAAAGAGTCCGAATCGACCGCTTACCACTGTTCCAGAAATGTGTGCTGGCCTAGTTTTGTATTCTTTCGGAGACTCGTCTCAAGTCTAGCTCTTTGAGGCAAGGAACGCGGCCAGTACGAGGACCACGCCTAGCAGAAGCATGATGATTCCCACGATCAGCCAGGCCAGCCAGGATGGCACTATCGTTGCAAGCCATTTCACAACTCCGATAGCCAGGAAGATCAAGCCAATTATGGCAATGAGCAACCCCGTTACGTACAAGCCGGCCAGACGTAGGACACGCCTGACTACGCGCTCGACGTATTTCGTGACTGAGCCCATGGTTCGCTGGGCTACTGCGCGGACGATGGTTTCAATTAGAGACGACTTACTCGTTTCTGACATCGGTCGCGCCTAGTTTTTGGATCCGGACAAAGCTACTCCGAGCGCCATTCCCACAACAAAGGCGACGCCCAACGCCAAGAGTGGGCGTTCGGTAACTGTCTTCGCGGCCTTCTGCTGAAGATCTTTGACTTGAGCTCGAAGCTCCACATAGCGTGCATCTATGTCCTTCTGCAGAGCCTTGAAATCCTCTTCCATTGCCTTGATTTCTTCGGCATCTGCATCTTTGTTCTTCGCCTTCGCCAAGTCAGTCGCCGGTGGATGATCGTGTCTCACGCGGATAAGAACGTAGCGCAAGCCTGAGTGATGTCAGGATTTCCTGTGACCGCGCCTGGCGCTCGCTCCCACCAGTATGCCCATAGCGAAGATGAGTGCTGCGACAAGCAGGGGATTGTCTCGCATGATGTCGCGCATTTGCTTCAACACGAGTTTCGCCTCGGGGCCTCCCATCCCGAGTATCTCCTCGATTTCATCGTCAGAATAGTCGCGTTCTTTCTCTTCGCTTGCCATTGCCGCTGTCACCCTGAGTCATGGGATCTTCGCTCATTTACATTGCGGTCAGGGGCTCTGTGGATCCACCATTCCATCGAAGTCGCAAGATACTTGATCGGAAAGAAACCGGTGTCCGTATGCGCTTGGACCTCCACGTTCGTTCATGACACAAGAGCCGAGGAAAACAGCGTCGTCATGGTGAACCACGAAGGGTCGGAACTCGCACAGGCAGAGAACAGTTGGGCCGCACACGGAGGATTCGATCTGCGAATTGAGACCTACGGGAGCGATGGAGCCATCTTTCTTGACGCGACAAAGGGAACCGGACTTCAGATTTTCACAGTTGCTTCAGAGAAGAAGTTTGGGGAGATCGTAGAGAAAGCTGAAACGAAGAAGGGTTGGATGTTTCCGACGTGGAATGAGGTTGAAGCTTACGGGTTCCCGAATGAACTCGGACACTTTGTCTCATGCATAGGCGAAGGAAAGCAACCAAGCGAAACATTTGAAGATGGCTTGTTGATCAACAAGATCGTTGACGCAGCATACCGTTCGGTCAAATCGAAAAGATGGGAAAACGTGTAGACCTAATAGTCCAACTGATATATAGGAAGTATCATGGTGACCAACCTGCAAGGTGAGGATCGCGCTATGAAAGAGAATAATATTGCTCCAAGCATCGTCTACTGTAATAAGTGCGGCATGGGCAACCCGAGCACGAACAAGTTCTGCTATGGCTGCGGGAACTCGTTGTTGTCTGCAGCGTGTTCGTCCTGCAGCCAAGCCAACCCGCACTATGCGAAGTTCTGCGGCTCATGTGGACGCAAGCTCAAGACCAAAGTGTAGAGTTGACAAAGACCTCTACGCGACCAACGAACAGTTGCCCGCCTGCTCTTTGCATGGTAGTGTCGAAAAAGCCAGTACGGCGAATGCTCTTCGCGGATAATTCCCGAAAATAGCGAAACTGAGAATCTGTCCCAGAGCCTCGGGTTCATGGTATGGAGCCTCGGGCGGGGTTCGGACCCGCGACCTTCCGCTTGCTCGGGATGTCCTTACAAGGCGGATGCTTTCCAGCTCAGTAAGCTGAGACTACCAGGCTGAGCCACCGAGGCTTCTACACACCTAGCAACAGTGCCTTAAAGTGACTTCCGTTGAGGAAATGAGCGGACAACCAGAAGTGGAGCGAGTCGAGATGAACGACAATGAGCTCGTTGTGGTCGGAGAAGTTGCCCTCGATGTGAACTTGAGCTGAGAATAGGCAAGAGATCATACGACCCCCAGACGCTACCCTATTTGCATCGGGAGAGACCAGTGTTCCCAGAGTTGGGTGCCCCGCGGTTCCCCTTAAATTCCTCTGGAATTAGACCATTAGACTTCCAGAACGCAATCTGAGTGACGGCGCAATGACAGATACGATGTCCTCAAGACAGAGGGTCATGCAGGCATTCAACCACGCAGAAGTGGACCATGTGCCGCTTCTAGTAAGATGGTGGGGGCGCCCGTATTTCTCGGACAAGAACGACAGTTGGAGAGACCAATTTGAACGAGCCCTGAAGACCACTAGACTTGGGTTGGATGATGCTGTCCAGTTTGAACCTCCTAGAATGCTCAGTCCTGAAGTAACCGCGAGAGTTCGCAGAGAAGACCATCCTGGAGAACGATACCCTGTACTATCCAAGGAGTATCACACCGCCAAGGGCGTTCTCAGTCAGATCGCCTACAAGACAGAGGATTGGCCTCACAGCGATGAAATACCAATCTTCACGGACTTCCTTGTCCCTCGCTCCCGCTCGAAGAAATACCTGATAGAGACAATCGAAGACGTCGAAGCACTTGGTGCGCTATTCGCAGAACCGTCTGAGGAACTGCTTCGACAAGCCCACGAAAGAGCTGACAAAGCCAGAAGCTTCGCAGAGAAGAACGAGGTTCTCATAGAATCTGGCACTGACTATCTCGGCAGTTGGCTCGACGGTTCAGGGCTATTTCTAGGCGACGCGCTTGGATGGCTATGCGGACTTGAGAACGCGATCAAGTTTGCCTATGGAAAAGCCGAACTTCTCCACAAGCTGCTCGACACGATTCTCGAATGGAACCTTAGGCACATCAGATTGATTTCCGAGCTCGGAGGATCCGATATGATAGTGCACAGAGCATGGTACGAGACTTTCTGGTCGCCCAAGCTTTTCAGAACATTCTTTGCTCCCAGAATCAAGAAGGAGATAGAGCACGTTCACAGAATTGGATCGAAGTATTGCTACATAATGACATCAGGTATCATGCCGCTACTTGAGCCGCTCGCGGAGATGGATATTGACATCCTCTACGGCACCGATCCGGTGCAAGGCGGAGCAGATCTGAGGCAGATCAAGCGGCGGGTGGGTGATCGAGTGTGCCTTTGGGGAGGAATGAACTCGGCTGTGACGCTTGGCTCGGGAGGCAGGCAAGATGTTGAGAACGCCGTTAGGAACGCCATCGAGATACTGGCGCCGGGAGGGGGATTCCTTCTTGCCCCGATCGATCAGCTGTTTGAGGACACGCGATGGGAGAATGTGCTTACGATGATTGAGACCTGGCGCAAGCTCTCACAGACGCGAACGTGATTGTCTAGGTAAGACAAATAAGCCTAGATTATGCGTCTCTCGCCTTGATTCGGTTTGGGGCTGCTCTCATTCGTCCTACGCCGTCTCGGACTTGCCGTGTTCGTCCTCCTAGGAGTAGCCATAATCACGTTCATCCTCTCACACTCGATTTCATCTAATCCCATTGTCGCTTGGCTCGGGCGTGCAGCCAGCATGTACCCGGACTTGGCTGCAGCATACGCGGCGAAATACCACTTGAACGATCCGCTCTACGTGCAGTTCTACTACTACATAGCCGGGTTGCTTCAGGGAGATCTCGGATACTCGGTGCTGAAGGGCAGGCCAGTCGCAGTCGCCATCAGAGAGACCCTGCCGTACACTCTTCAGATTGCCTTCTTCGCAATCGTTTTCACCTTGGTTATCGGCATACCGCTCGGAGTGCTTGCCGGAAGATATCACCGCAAGGCAGCGGACTACGGGATAAGAGCATTTTACCTTGCCGGAGTGTCGTCCCCCGCGTTCTTGCTCGCGCTATTCTTGTTGATTGTTCTAACTTACATGCTCCGCCTGCTTCCTAGCGGTGGCGCGCTCAGCCCGGGCGTCTCGGCACCCAAGCCGTTCACAGGTTTCATTCTGATAGATAGCCTGCTCGAAGGTAATCTCGGCACTTTTCTTGATGCACTAGTGCATGTTATCATGCCCAGCTTGGCGTTGGCGCTTGGCGTCTTCGGATATGTGACACGGGTGCTTCGTGCGTCTATTCTCGAAGTCATGCGTACAAACTACATACGGTCCGCGCGTGCAAAGGGCCTGGATGAGAACACGATCTTCTTCAAACACGCTCTTAGAAACGCCATGATTTCAGTTGTCACTCTTGCTTCTCTTCTTGTAACTTGGCTGGTGACGGGGACGTTGTTTGCGGAAACAATCTTTACGTATCCTGGAGTCGGCCAGTACTTGGTTCAAGCGCTCAGCGCGCTGGACTATCCGTCCATTCTCGCAATAACCCTGGTCTTCGCTGGCATCATTGTGGCCACCAACCTCGCGGCTGACATTCTCTACGCTGTCGTGGATCCGGAGATTCGATTGCAGTGACAAGATTCAAGAATCCCCGAATGCAATATATCTTCGAGCTGGTGACTTACAACAACGAGACCAAGCTCGGTTTCTTTTTCGTGGCAGCTATTGCCATTGTGGCGATTGGCGTTGCATTGACTGGCGATGTCCTGCTTCCATACGATCCGATCAAGCAGAACGTGGGCCCCGCGTTGAGTGCTCCCAGCCTTCAGCATCTGTTTGGAACGGATATCCTGGGCCGAGACGTATTCAGTAGGATGCTCATTGCGACCCCAAACGATGTTTTTGTCAGCTTCGTTGTTGTTGGAGGTACACGGACATCATATTTGCGATTCCGGCGTTGGTGCTTGCCATATCAATTGCAGTCATTCTGGGCCCTGGCATCGTTCACATGATGTACGCTTTGCTGATCATATGGTGGCCCCCGTACGCACGTCTTGCTCGCGGTGAGGCCCTTCGTGTGAGCCACCAGAACTACATCGAAGCAGCCAAAGCGTCAGGGATCGGAGGTTTCAGGATTCTGACCAGACACGTGTTGCCCAACATCCTCACACCGATGATCGCATACGCTAGTATTGACATTGGTAGCGTCATCATCATCTATGCAGGCCTCAGCTACCTCGGGCTTTCCATTCGTCCCCCGTTGGCCGAATGGGGCGCTATGGTGAGCGCCTACCAGGACTACTTGGTTTCTGCACCATGGCTGCCGCTTTTTCCAGCGCTTGTGATCGGTATCGTTGTCGTCGCCTTCAGCATTCTAGGTGACGGGCTGCGAGATGCCGTGGAAGCGGCGAGGGTGGGGTGATGAACAACGGAAGAGAAGTCGGTCCTGAACGTTGACGGATTATCGATCGCGTATGAGTTGAAGACAGGCGCGGTTCGAGCGGTCGATAACGTATCCATGTCGATAAGACCGCATGAACTTGTGGCCGCAGTCGGGGAGAGCGGCTGTGGGAAGACAACGCTTGGCCTCTCAATAATCGGACTGCTGCCGACCCCGCCTGCGAAGTATGTTGCCGGGGAAGTCAACTTCAATGGAAAGAACCTGCTAAGTCTCGCGCCAGATCAAATGCGGCTCTATCGTGGAACGGAAATAGCCATGATCTTTCAAGAGCCAATGACATCGCTAAACCCGGTGTTCAAGATCGGCAATCAGATACAGGAAGCAATCAAACTCAGGGACTCGCGTGGAAAAGGAGGCACAACATCCGGGCGAGACACACGTGGCTCATCCTCGCGAAACGGGGCGAATGACAAGAAGAAGCAGATCATAGATGTCCTGAACCTCGTGAGAATCCCAGATCCAGAGCGCGTGGCTAATCGCTACCCTTTCGAGCTAAGCGGCGGTATGCGGCAACGCGTGATGATTGGCATGGCGTTGGCGCAAAAACCTTCCCTGCTGATCGCAGATGAACCAACTACAGCTCTTGACGTAACGACTCAGGCTCAGGTCCTGAAATTGATGAAAGGCTTGATGGAAGAGATGGATACGTCAATCCTCTTGATTACCCATGATCTTGCTGTGGCGTCTCAAGTGGCTGACAAAATCGCCGTGATGTATGCTGGTCAAATCGTGGAAGAAGGCGAAGTCCTCGATCTCTTCTCTCACCCGCTTCACCCCTACACGCAGGGACTGCTCGCATGTATTCCGTCCGGATCGAAAGAAGAAATGAAACTCAAGCCTATCCAAGGAAGCACTCCTGACTTGAGGAATATTCCTGCAGCATGCAAATTTGCGCCACGGTGCCCCTATGTGATGAAAAGATGTGAGGCCACGAAACCCGAGTTGACGGTCAAGGAGGGCTCTCATCGAGTTGCTTGCTACCTCCACCAATGAGAAACACACACTTCTGCAGATTGAGGACCTAGCCGTCTATTTTGATGTCGGCGGTTCCTTTTCCGTTCCTCTCCTGACAAAACGTGCTGCATATGTCAGGGCTGTTGACGGAGTCACCATAGACGTTGGAGCGGGCGAGACCGTTGCAGTTGTCGGCGAAAGCGGTTGCGGCAAATCCACACTGGCTCGAGCGGTGCTAGGTCTAATTGAATCGAGACGTGGTTCTGTCAGAATACGCGGCCAAGATAGGGCCACGTTCAAGCATTCGAAAGACCGGTTCAAGATCATTCAGATGGTTTTCCAGGACCCGGATTCCTCCTTGGACCCGAGCATGAAGGTCAAGGACACAGTCTCAGAACCACTCGTCGGCCTCTCGTCAATGAGCAAGGACGACAGGGAAAAGAAGGCAGCTGAAGTTTTGAATGCAGTGGGACTCGACAACAAGTTCCTCGACAGACTTCCAAGGCAGCTTAGTGGTGGCCAGAAACAGCGCGTGAACATCGCGCGGGCGATAGTGACCGAGCCGAGTCTCGTGATACTCGACGAACCAACGAGCGCTCTCGACGCGTCAGTTCAGGCACAGATACTCAACCTTCTATTGGAACTGCAGTCGAAGTTCAACCTGAGCTACATGATCATTACTCACAACATTTCGGTCGCTGAGTACCTCTCAGATAGAACCTACGTCATGTACGCCGGCAAAGTCGTGGAGTACGGACCAACAAATGCGGTGATCAAAGATCCCAGGCATCCCTACACGATCGCTCTGATCACTTCCGCTCCTATCCCCGACCCTAAGGAGAGAAACCTTCTCAAAGTCGAAATTGTTGGCGAGGTCCCAAGCGTGGTAAATCCGCCACCTGGTTGCCGATTCCACCCACGCTGTCCGTATGCCGAACGGAAGTGCTCAGATCAGGAGCCTCTTCTCGAACCGCTAGGCCCTGATAGATTCGCGGCCTGCCATTTCATCGAAAAGACCTCGAGGAAAGCGGGCAAGGAATTCACTCGATAGAGCTCCGTACTGGGCTAGAAGATCGAAAAAAAGGTAGGGGAGCGGCGAGGCCGCTCTGCGTTTTTTACGCGAAGATTACGGTGTTGAACAGTGGAGCCGTATTCATGCCGTTGTATGCTGGGTCAAACCAGACTTCCTTGATGACGCTCTTGTCCCAGACGAAAGACCCGTCCACGTACCAGAGTCTGCATCCCGCGATCCATGCGTAGGGCGCATCGTTGTAGATCTGTTCCTGAGCGACTTTCAAAGATGAAACGATCTCGTCCGGATTTCCACTGCTAGCCAGCGTAGCGACAGCCTGGTCTACTTTGTCGTTGCTGTATACTGCCCAATTGCCCCAGAGCGACTTCGTGGACACAAACGAAGTCCAGTAGTCAGTCGGGGAGATGGCAGACGGAGCCCACATCATCCCGCCCAGGAATGATAGGTTACCCAGCTGCTCTGCGTTCTTGAGGTTCGTATTGTAGTCGCCGTACGGCCCCCAGTAGGTGCCGCCTTCAACCTCGGTTATCTCCGACTTGATGCCGATGTCTGCCAGGTTGCTCTGGACGATTTCCGCGGCGACCTTGCAGAAGGAACAGCCAGAGACTATCCTAAAGGCGAGGGTCGGAAGCCCTTTACCATCAGGATAACCAGCTTTCACGAGATAATCCTTGGCCGTGGCGACATCATAGGCGTAAGGCGGATAGTTGCCCGGGTCGTAGTAGATTCCATAGTTTGGCGTCTCGGGGCCGAGGAATGCTCCTGCTTGACCGAAGTATGCTTTGTCCCAGATGTCCTTGTAGTTGATCGCGTGGACGATGGCTTGGCGGAGATTCACGTTGTCTGTGGGCGCGATCTTGGTGTTGATTGCTACAGCCGTTATCTGCGCAGTAGATTGAACGGCGAAATAATCATACTTCGTGTTGTTCATAACGAGCTTGAAATTTGACGCCTTGATAGCAGAGAGTTGGGCGGCACCTGTTGTTAGGTCAGTGTATCTCGCTATGTCGTCGGTCTTTGCGTAGATTACAACTGTTTTCACTTGGCCTGGGTTCAAGAGTGGGTTTACTGCGAGGTCGCTGGCAGTCAGGCTCTTGCCCCAGTAGGTCGGGTTTTGCTGGAATTTCACGTAGGAGTTCATTTGGACCTCTGTGACCACATAAGGACCTGTTCCCGGGATTGGGTGGTCGTCAAAGTAGGAGTTGAATTGTGCAGGTGTTCCAAACCCGCCGTGCTCCATTGCCCATTGACAGTCGAAAAGTAGTCCTAGGAACCCGGCAAGTATCCCGTTCAAGTGGAGGAATGGAGCTTTCATGTGGAATACGATCTGATATGGACCGGTGGTGTAGATAGGCCAAGTCTTATCCTGCATCATCGCGAGAACTTCACCTGTCGGATTCGCTAGTCCAGTTGCGTTTATGAGGCCAAATGTTGCTGGTCCGATCTTCACGTTCGATACGTCGAACAGTGGAAGTCCACTGAAGAAAGTAGTTGCATTTCCAGTGAGGTAGTACCACACGTACATCTGAGTCCACACTTGATAGGCGTTGAATGGGTTACCATCGGAGAACGTCACGCCTTGTCTTAGATTGTAGGTATAGGTCGCTCCGTCAGGAGACACTGTCCAGTCTGTTGCGAGTTCAGGTGCCCACACTAGCTTCCCTTCTTGGAACTCTGTCTTAACGTTCGGGACGACTAGTGTTTGGTACACCGTGTGCTCGAGCCACCATGGCCAGGGAACTAATTGGATCTGGTAGAGCGCGTTGAGATTGCGGACGGGCCATTGCGTGTCATCGATCACGAGCTGCTCCTTCATTACCGTAGGAGGGGGCCGGGTGGCCAGGTAGACCCCTGCTGCTATGATCGCAACGATGAGAACGGCTATTACGATCGCTGCTCTTGATGTCGATATCGCTTTCTTATAGAGTGACATGAAAGAGGATTTTGGGCTACCTAGCGTAGATAAGCCTTTGCACAGGCTGGAGCTACATCGAACCTAGAATAGATACCATCGTTTGTGCGTTGGCTGGAAATTGACACTCTACTATCGACGATTGGTCCGACTTTTTTGCGATCCGAGAAGATGCTTAGGTTCCCACGCTAATGCTGGGGATGAGAGCTGTTGATGTCGTCTGTAGAGAGATGCGCTGCAGCGATCAATCTAGAGACAGGGTTCCTGTTTCGAACTCGGCATGACTCTGGCGATGATCGAAAAGCTCGTTGCGCGGGATGCAATCGAGAAGCAGCCTATTCATATCTGCCGTAC
>Ga0187878_1000264_pt1 | contig 64430 bp, 61 predicted proteins | sample June2016WEW_17_1_FD_132979 | JGI IMG/M metagenome (GOLD analysis project Ga0187878, IMG submission 132979) | Peatland microbial communities from SPRUCE experiment site at the Marcell Experimental Forest, Minnesota, USA - June2016WEW_17_150 | ecosystem: Environmental > Terrestrial > Soil >... | reverse complement strand
GCGGCATCGCATTTAAGTGGCGTGGATTAACGCTGATAACTTACTAATGACACGAGCTATATCATTCTTAAGCGTCCTGATGGGGTGATGTGGGTTCTCGAAGATTCCCATTATTCCATGTGGCTCGAGCATGAGTACGATAAATATGAAGATCGTGGGGTAAAGAGACTCGTAGTCCGCTGCTTGTATGCCGAAGACGGCTATGGTTAGTGCCGTGAGCACCTTCTGGGAGACAGCGGTGAGGAAGCCTCCGATCACTGCCCCGGCAACGCTGCCGAGGCCACCAATGACGCTCCCAGACATTACGATCACTAGAAATGCGTCGCTGTAGCCGAGTCCAGTGTATTGCCAAAGGGGGATCACCGCCCCTGCGAGGCCAGCGAGGGCCCCAGTTATAAACCAGCTTAGTAAGTGGATGAAGTTGATGTTTACGCCGAGGCTTGATGCGAGGGTCTCATCCTCGGCGACGGCTCTGAAGGCGATGCCCTGCTTCATCTTTGTGAGGAATAGGTACAGGGCGGCGACTAGAACGGCACAGATGGGAAGTGTTACAAGGAGGATTCCGGGGTATCCCCCCCACTGGAAGTCGTTGGAGACGAGGCTGAACCCGGAGGTTGGGGAACCCTGACTCAGGAGGAACCAGTAACTGTACATGTTGACGAGGGATCCTATCATCACTGCGACGACGAAGAAAGCGAAGGTTAGTGTGATCTCCCGACCCCCAGTCGCCTTGATCGGGCGAACGATCATGACATAGAGGAGAAGCCCAACTAGACCACAGAACACCATCGAGAAGGGAATCGTCCAGTAGGGTTCGACGCCGTAAATCTTAACCAGGGAGAAGCTCAACACGGTTCCAATCGTAGCGACGGCGGTGTGGGCGAAGTTTGGGAACTTCTCCACCATGTAGGTGAAGGTGAAGCCTACGCAGAGGATTATGATGACCCCCGTCTCTGTTAGAGCACCAACGACGACGGGGGAGAGCATCCTACGCACCTACACTCGGTGGTTTAAAAAAATGTCGAAAGAGTGATCCCAGCTTCCGCTGGGGATCTGAAATGAGAAAAAAAAGAAAGATAGGGATTTGTTTACGCGATCTTGCGGCTGATCTGCATCAGCGCCACGATTGCTGCTAGTGCAGCCACCAGGCTTGCGCCTATTGCTGCGTAGACTAGCGTCGTGAGGCCGTTTACTGCGGACTGTGCGCCCTGTGCTGCGGTTGCGGCTGTGTTCGCTGCGGTGGTCGCGGCATCTGCCTTCCCGCCTGCGGCGGTGGCAGCGGTGCTCGCTGCTGTTGCTGCAGTCGCGGCGGCTGTTGCAGCCTGTGAAGCTGCGGTGGCGGCTGCAGACGCGGCGGTAACTGTGGATGAGACGGTGCTAACGGTCGTGCTCAAAGTGTTTAAGTTGTTTGTGAGAGCCGTTACCTGTGTGGCTAGGGCAGCGATCGCTACATCAGTTTGAATAGCTGCTGAAGCGGTCACATTAAAGGTACCAGTTGCGACGTTCTCATCAGCGACTGGATCGTACCACTTCCAGGACCACGTGCCAGTAGGTGCATCATCGACGAGTGTCATTGGGTTACCACCAGCGGTCTGGCTTGAGTAGGGTGCAACCTTGTATGTACCCACACTCGTCCAGATGGCGAGCGGATCTCCACGGTAGTATATGTTCCCACTTGGGTCGTAGATCTTCAAGTAGCTAGTTGTCAAACCGAATGTGTGCTCCAGCGTGAAGGAGACTGTTTCCCCAATTGCGAAGGAGGCCTTCCGAGGCGTAGCAACTATGTGGGTGGCGCCAACAACGAAGGGTACGGTGACAGAATAGTCGCCGCTAGCGTCTGTAACGTTGAATAAGTAGTTACCCTTGCTTATGGTATCTGAGTCGTCAACGACGTAGTAAGCGGTGAAGTTACCGTTGTCATCTGTTTGTGCATGAAGGGCGACGTTGGTTGCTTTGTTAAGCAGGGTGATTGGCATCCACCAATCAGTAGCGCCAGTACTAGTTGTGTTGTAGATCAGAGTATTAAGATCGTTCAAGGCCGTAGAAGAGAACCCTATACCTGTGAATGTTACGTTATATCCGTTTGGTGCGCTAGGAACATTAAGTGTGACTTGTGTTGTATAAGTTATCTTGAATTGAGTAGTTAGCATGATCTCAGAGGCGACATCCCACACAGTAATTGTGTAGGTGCCAACCGGTAACTGTGGTACCATGAAATAGTCATTGATTAAACCGGCACTTGAAACTGTACCAGTGACATCTAGAGTCGTGTCGCCTATAGTTGCATTAAATGATCCCGGGTATTGGAAGCCATTACCAGTGATGCCAACATTCAGTCCAGTTGGACCAGAGTCATCACTTAGGATGATGTTCATGGAGCCAACCTTGAAGTTAGTAGTAGCGTAGACCAAGTAGGCGTCAGCCGTCTGAGCGAGTAGAGTCTGTGTACCTAGTTCAGTCGCAGGAACTCTGAAGACCTTGCTGAATGTACCATCAGATAGAGTATTTACGGTTCCAACAGGTATGGTACCTAAGGTAATGTCAATTTCTTTGCCACTAATCTTAGGGAAGTTCACACCAGTGATGGTTATTGAGGAAGCCGTAGCACCCCACTCAGGAGTGACAGTGATATCTGACAGCGCCGTTACCTCAAAGTCTGCAGTGGCCGTGTATGTACTAACGGTGATGCTAATTACGTAGCTATCACTCGTATCGACAACCGAGGGAACTACGAAGGTTAACCTGATTCTCCCTGTTGAGTCAAGTGTTATGGGAGTAGTAGTAGTGATGTAGGCGGGGAATACACTAGTTCCAAGAACGAGTGTCACAGCGGGGATGAAGGCTGCAGTGCCATAGAAGCCTCTGCCTGTGATCGTAACAAGCGAACCCACACTAGTGGAAGTAGGACTCACAGTTATTACGGGGCCTATAGTTAAGCCAGCGGTAGTAGAAACAGTTACGGGTGGGGTTGTATCGGTTACGTTATAGGCTGTAACTGTGTGAAGTGTAGAGGTATCCGCTGGAATTTTGAACGATGCTGTCGCTGTACCGAGTGAGTTAGCTGTTGCGGTAGTTAGGCTATTACCATCCCAAGTAAGGGTGATGGCAGCGGACTTCGCAAAACCAGACATTTTAGCAGTAATAGAATCTCCCACGAGACCTGAGCTGGAGCTCAAATCTAGTAGAGGTTCAACAAGAATCTCTAGGGACGCAAAGTTGCCACTGGAGTCCTTTATCCAGAGGTAGTGGACGCCATAGATGGCGTCAGGTACATCCATCCAGACCTCGAATGTACCATCCGAGGCTCCGGTGGTTGAGTTCGTGAGACCCTTTACGCCGTTCCAGGCGATAGTGGCATCATCCCAGTATAGTTGGACGGTTGTTCCAGAAACCACACCAGTACCTATTACTTTAATGGTGTCACCTTTCTGATAGTGTGTGTCTAAAATTGGAGAAGTGATTGATGCAGCAGCATGAGCAAACATAATTGAAGGTAGAAGTGATAGCATTAGAGTAGCAATTACTAACAATGGTAGAGTTTTTTTACCATTCATTTTTTCATTTTTCACCTTGTTTATCGTCTGGTAGAGGGTCAGAGAAGTCTCTAACCTACTCTACCTCGACGATTGAGAAGACAACCCGGTGATCATACTTAAGCGTATGTCTACAGCTTCCCGCCTTTGTATACAGATAATGGACAATGTATACAGTAAAGTGGATTGTCTCAAAAAAAAAGAACAAGAAATATGTATTTTCAATCAACTTTCAAGAAAATAGAGAACCAAAAACTATGCACGTCGATATTATTCATAAACTAGCGAAAACGAGCCTAAATAACGCATAATTTAAAAATATCAAAAATAAATGCTATTCTATCAAAAATTGATTTCTTGATATAAAAAAATCACATTTTGTGTCGGATGTATTTAATCGTGGCCATGCCCCGTAGACTATCTATCTCAACCTCAGCGTATCCAAGGGATTCCATTAAACCGTGGACATAGCTAAGGAGGAGTTTAGTGAACTCCTCCGACATCCCGAAGCCCGTGAACCTTAGCACCGCATCATCGCCATCAGATATCTCGACCTCGTCTAGGTTCCAGCTAGTAAGCAGGTCCCTGCGGAGGAACGGCATCACCTCGTCCCCCGCGAGCTTTCCTGTCAGGAAGCGACCATACCATCGACCAGCCTCCTCCCAGATGGCAGAGATATTCTCCCCGTGGCCGTTCAGATCCTCCACGAGATGCCCTAGACTGCTCCTAGGAACGACCATTGCCCCCGCCCCCCTGTGAATTTCATCCATTCGGTAAGCCTCCACCGCCTCACCTAGGCGAGCCCCAAGTTTCTCAGCTCGCAAAGCCTCCTCTAGGACCTCGATGGCATAGCCAGAGAGGCTGGTCCCATTTCTGCTGGAGGCATCCCTCAGTCTATCAACAAGCTCACTCGGGAGCATCAGGAGCTTCGTATCCTCTGGCTGCTTCTTAGTCAACCCATCACTCCTTCGCGAGTCGTATCCGTATTATCCCTCGGCTAGCCTCATTCTCCAAGGTCTTATAACCGAGGACTTGGAATGCCGCCTCAATAAAGGTTGCGAAGACCTCAGTGTAGCCCCTCGAGTAGCGCTCGTTTATGCAGCTGACTATGAGTTCGTCCGGCTTCCCCCTCTCAGCTGTGAATTGGCTGCCGTGGGTAAGGAAGCCGAGGGCCTCGGTGAGGCCCTTGACGGGCTCGCCTCCCTTGTTCTTGAAGTACTTGCCGTACCACAAGCCCATGTCGCTCCAGAGTTGACGAATCCTCTCTTTATCCTTGCTATAAGCGGCGTCAACGACCTGGTAGTATAGGTGCTCAACTGTGAAGGTTAGACCCATCTCGCGGGCATGCTCCATGTCACCTCGGCGGTCAACAGCCTCCTTCAGGTTGAGGCCTTGCTCCTCTGCCCGGATCGCTTGCTCGAGGATATCGTTCACGGTCTGATAGACCGTGAGGCCGCGCTTCTCCGCCAGCTCAGCGACCTTGTTAGCCAGGTCCTCCTCCGCAGCCAGCATCTTACGCTTAGACAAGCACTGCCTCCTGGTCCGAAGTTTCCAATTCGATTAATGCTCCTACGTGCGTAAAACCTTTACCGATTTTCCATTTTTCCGAAGTAGATAATGGGGGTCAACCCATTTAAAGAGAGGGTTTAGAACGGCTGTTCTAATGTCTTGAACGATGTTTTAAGGGTCTTTGTCAATGCATCATCTGTTTCTACCATGGTTCCTTCTTCCAATTTAGCCCCCATGCGAAGAGGTTAGAAACATAATGTACCGGGATAGTCGTTACAATCATGGCGACATCCTGTTGCCACGTGGGGCTAGGCATAACTAGACTCCCTAGAAAGATGGCTAGGATGATGAAGCCAACCTGATCCCATAGGGGAAGAGGCTTGCCTGGCTCTAGTCCCAATCGCCGCTTTATGAACGCGAAGACAAGGTCACCGCCTATCGCGCCTATAGCGAAGAGCGATCCCTGCAGGAAATTCCCCTGAGCTAATGCGAAGAGAGACCCGACGGCTATTCCCGCGAGTGTGCCGAAGACGGTCTTATGATCACCGAGGATCCGCTTCCCATCACTCCAACTCCTTCCCCTGTCGAGGGGTCCGCCACCGTGTAGGAGAACAGGGGCCGCGTTGGCGAAGTAGGCAGGCAGGAAGAGCCATATCGTATCTAAGAACCAGATGACCGGATCTACCAACGCTGCTCCTCTCCTATTCCCGTCTGAGTTATCGCGACTCTAGTCGCTCCCCTGAGGACCTCCGGTTTCTCGAGAGTGACCTGTTTTACTCCCTGGGTCGCTGTGCTATCGATCCTAATGACTGTGTCGCTCCAATATCGGAGGAGGCGCTGTGCGACTGGTTCGATGGCGGGTACAGGGGAGTCGAGGACACTCCTCACCTGTCCCGTGAGCAAGACTGCGACACCTATTGTGAGAGCAGTCTCCTTAAGGGAGCCGAGCTGTCTGTTCAGTTCCTTATTCTCTGAGAATGTCTTCTGCGTATCTCCCGTCTCGACTCTGTACAAACCTGTGACGGAGTCAACGCATACGAGGTCGCCATGCTGTAGTTGGTCTGGGAGGTTGTCTATGGAGTCAGCTTGTTCCTCGAAGGTCGATGGACGAATGTAGACGAGACGTCTGAGGCTTACCTCTTCCCCAGTCATCTGTGTGAGTCGTGTGGGAGTGAACTTCGCGTCCGAATCTATGTATAATACTTTGGCGGCGTGATTGAGTCGGAAGAGGTTGGCTGCAGCGCTGATGGCGAGGGTTGTCTTACCGGTGGCGGGCTCACCATATGCGAAGGTGACTCCTCCCATGGCTAGGCCACCAGATAGAAGGGTGTCTAGACTTGCCGAGCCCGTGGGTATCCTTCGCCCCCCTTCAATCATAGCAGTCACTTCGATATATTTCCTCGACGTAGAGTGGCCGAGTTCAAGATCGCTTCCCCCTGCTCCCGGAGCAGGGCCTTGACGCTTTTGGAGTTGACGGACGTCGTAGCCCCCGCGGAGGTAACACAGGCCGCGCCCGCTGCCTGTCCCTCGAGTAAAGCATGTATGAACTCGTCCTCTGAGGCTTCGGAGGGGTTACCCGTCTCCATGAGACTGTGGATGAGCCCGGCACAGAGGGCGTCCCCCGCTCCCGTCGCGTCAACCTCCTCGATCCTGAAGCCAGGCATGATAATCTCCGCATCACCTCGCAGGGCAAAGAGGCCAGAGGAGCCCTTCGTGACGATTATCGTGTTGGCTCCTCCAGTTCTGAGTCTTCTCGCTGCGGAAATTGGGTCAACGAGCCCGGTAACTTGGTGTGCCTCCTCCTCATTGAGGTGGAGAATATCGATGCCATTCATCGCCCTCGTGAGATGACTCCAGTCCGGCTCTGTCGGTTGTATAACATCAACGACGGTGGTGGCTCCAGAGGCGTGAGCGACAGCCAAGAGACTCTTAAGATTTGCATCGATGTACTTTAGGCCCCCAATAGTACCAAGGAAGAAAATACGCGGTCGCTCCGTGAGGAGGAATTCGATGTGATCCGGGGTGAGCAGTGTGTTTGCTGCCAGCTCGGCTATGAACCGTCGGTCTTCCCCCTCCACCGTGAGTGCAATGTTCTTCGCTGTCGGTGTGGATTTGAGCACCTGGGGGCGTGCTTCAACCCCAATGGCTCCTAGTGTCTCCTGTATGTACCTCCCAAGAATGTCATCTCCAATGCAGCCAGCTGCTGCGACGCCGCTTTGTCCCAGCTGGGCAAGGTCAACACTGACGTTGACGGCGTGGCCTCCTATGCTTAGTGTTATCCCCTTCGGAGCATAGATGAGGCCTCCCGGAGGAGTGATGGCTGGTAAGTGGGGAGCCACAATGTCTATCATGAAGCTTCCGGCACAGAGGACTTTCACTGGGGGTCGCGTGTGACTTGTTCCGCGGATGTTTAATTGTTGCGGGAGCGCGCGTAGATGCATAATTAAGGTAGATCTATTTTCGCATCTAGGAACTGTTAATGATTTGTTGTTTTAAGGAGTTGTATTTAGGTTATGGTTATGGCTAAAACAGGGCAAGAATCGGCTGCACGTTGGGCATCATCCTTAGCACTGTCGTCGAAGGTGCCTACAGATTTTCCATTGCTATTTCCGCCAATTACCTTGGATTTGCTCTCCGAATCGCCTTCGAAGTGGGAGGGATCTGTTCCGTAGCATACACCACAGGCTATGCACGTCTCCCTGTCGATCTCGACTTTGTAAGACATAGTTCTTTTCACTTGGTTTCGGTTGGGGAACGTTGATATTTAAACGTTAAATATCATTTTTTTTGCTTTTAATAGATGTAATCTCTGTTTAGGATGTTTTGCCACGTTTTTTATAGGTTCAAATGGCTTTTGATTATCGTCAATTAACACTTATTACGTTTGTCCCGTGGAGGGATGTAACCTCCAGACCGACCAAGGACCAGGTGCCCTCAGGATGCATATGTTGATCTCCGCTGACCCAAATTGCAGGGGGAGACACTGTAAGAAGCACGAGGAATTTGTCAGAGAACACCCCGACTCGGTCTCGCAAGAGTGGGTGCACTACCTTGCCAAGTTCCCATCCAAAATCCACACGGATACTGAAATCGATGTTATCAAGGAGTAGGATTCTCCCTCTTTTTTTTGACCCTTAGAATGCGAGCACTGTATTAAGTATATTTGGCACCAGGTTCTATGACCAAATAATACTTACAACGATCTGGGATGACCCATGGGGGGTCATAAAAATGAACTTAAGTATGCGCATCCTAGTTGTCGACCCAGAGACGCCTGAGAGTCTAATTCTAGACTAGGTAGCCGAGTTCCCTGAGGTATCTTCGTACGGCACTTTTTACAAAGTCGGGAACGCTAGTGTAGCCATGATTTCCACTGGCGATCACCTCCTCTATTTTCGCAGCCAAGTTCTCTGGGAGGTTGACGGTGTGGTATCGGTACTTCTTTTCGTCGTCGGACATGTCTAGATTTTTTTAGCCGTTCTTTATTTAAAAACATTTTTAAATGTGATAATTCTGCTAAATTTAAAATAAAAATCACTAAAACCCTTGCTAACTTTTAACATTATCATATTTTAAGTTCAATTTCATTATCTATGAGTGCGTGCAAGACAATAAATGGTGCGTAAATGTTCAGGGGGAGGGAGATAGTTCCGGGTCACCTGGGCTGGTCTAGCATATGAGTCGAGGAAGCATCTCCATCGATTTGCATACTCTCTCGAGGTTGAGTTGAACTAGCTACCACGTAGGATGCGGTTGTATAAGTTGTAGACCCTTTCTCGGAGCTCCTCGGGGATGGCTGGGTATGGCTGGGGGGTCATGTAGAACTCGTAGTCGCGGCGGAACCTCTCGTTTCCAGCCCCACCCTCACCGGAGATGCCATTATAGATGCTTGTCTTCATGTACTTCTGGAGGAATCTGTTCTCTGGCTCCCTCTGCGCCGCCATAAAGAGGGCAAGCTCCTGTTCCTCTCTTCCGAGCCCTGAGCGGTCGAAACCGAAGGTCTGCGAGCCATTTAGTGCGGAGAAGAGGCCTGCGTGTTCCTCAGTGAACATATCTTTCCAGAACCCAACCCTCTTAGGGTCGTAGCCCAACCCCCGAATGAAGGCGTTAGTCCTCGCACATTTGCTGCATGCACAGCACCACCTGTGATCCTCGGCTGGTGGGTCCTCGCAGAAGCAGCTCATCTGATACTTCGCTAGTTCGGGGTAACCCTCGTGTAGGACTTTAGTCACAGCGATCTCGTTCAGCGGTCCTACGAGGCTACCGACTCTCGTCGAGCCATTTGTGAGTATTCTGGCGGCGCTGTCGAGCTGTTGAGTCCAGCCACTGCTCTGATCGTAGCAATAATTAGTCCTAAATCCCTCGGGGTGGGGTGCCTCCTTGTCGCAGCTGTTCTCATTTCCGAAGAAGACGTATCGTGCCTTTGAGTGGATCAGGAAGGGGAGGAAAAGAACTAGATAGTAGAGGAGTTGGCTCCCCCATCCCAAGCTTGATGGCTTGTACCCCATCCTGCGTCCGTCGTGGAAGACCCCGGGTTCGTGGTGAATCATGTGGTATTCAACACCGAATTCGGCTGCCATCCTCTTGAGTAGACCACGCCTGTGTTTCTCTTCGTAGAGATTAGAGGGCTCCACAACGTTGACGAGGATGGGCTCGATACCCAGCTCCCTACATACCGCTAGGGTTAGGAGACTTTCCTTCCCGCTAGTAAAGCTGATTATAGCCCTATCCCTTGGCTTGTACCCCTTCCTCCAGACAACAGTCTCACCCCCTTCGTAGATGAAGTCGGTGTTATAGTAGCGCCGGATGTATTCGACGGCTGGATGACCGTCGAGGAGGGCGCTGCTGGGTAGATCATAGACGGTGCTCTTGAAGGCGAAGCTCTCCAGCATGGGTTGCCTTGTGTTATAGATCACACCCCTCTTCCCGAGGACTATGGGTAGATAGTTCGTCGAGAGGAAGGCGACGTGGTCAGTGACGAGCTTCTTCGCTTCTTCATCAAGGCTCCCCCAGACCCCAGTGGGATAACCGACCCTGTAGGCATCCCCGTTTAGCCTAATCTCTAACCCTCTGCCATCATACTCTGCTTCCACTCGCAGATAATCTTCCCTATTCAGTAACATCTCTTCCTGGGGTTATTTCGAGCAATAGTTAGTAAGAGAGGGAATTTATTTAAATTTAACCCTTATAAAGAGACGAAAGAAGTTTTCCCATAAAAAATAGCCCCTGTTATTGAAAGGGGCCGTATTTTCTATTTATTTCCATTTTATGGCCATAATTATGCGTTCGATTTTTAGATTACTCTGGTTCCTCAAACTGATCCGGCGGAGCATGGCCATGTGTAAGAACGTCCTTGAAGAGCTGGTTCCAAACATCCTTCTCTAGGATTACCTCCCTCTTCGCCACCATCTTCGTCAGGTTATTGATCAGGAGGTGGTGCCTAACCTCGTCGCCCTTTATATGATTCAGCATCATCCTGATGCGGTCGTCCTTAATCTTCGCTAGGAGGTCGTCGACGGTCTTTATCATGTTGCCTTCGACTGCCTCGTGTTTCTTGAGGCTATTGACAAGTCCGTTGTACTCGTCTTCCGTGAGGCTGAGACTGTCCCCGTTGCATATGGCGGCGCATGCCTTGAAGAGGCCGGAGTGCTTCTTGCTGTCTACGGCTATTGAGCCAATAATATCTCTGAATATTTCGTTCCCGTAACCGCGTACCTCGGTGTCGAGTTTAACTGCGTAGTCGTTCTCTAACACTGATAACTCCTTGAACTTCTCGGCCATCTTTGCGTCCTTTTTGCTCATGTATATTGCACCTATCACCGGTTTGGGAAGGATTCTTGATAAACCTTGGCTCGGGTACCCCACGCGCGCCTAATCATAGCAGTTTAAATCTTTTTATTCCTCCTCTTTGCAAGGCGTTCGGCACAGGAGGCGGAGCAGAGGTTGGAAGATGTGTTTGAGATTCGCTAGGCCTCGGATCGGTTGACGAGCCTCTTGTTTAGATGGGTCAATGCGATCTTCTGGCTTAGGTAGTGCTCTACCTCCTCCGCGTCGAAGGGCTGGCAACTATAGACATCTATACTGATTCGGTTACCCTCCGTGAATGTGTGGATTGCAATGTGGCTCTTGTCGATTACGACGAAGCCGGTCCACCCGGGGTTACAGGGGTTACCCTCCACGACGACTGGCCCTGCGATAATCTTCATGCCAATTCGACCGGGGAGCTCGCGCAGTATGGAGTCAACCATCTCACTCGTTACTGGGGTACCCATCAAGCCGTCGAGCATAAGATGTAGGCCGATCATTCCTCCAGGAAGCGGATATGTTCCGATATAAACCTTGGTGATACCCCTCCTCATGTCTTAAATCGGAAACCACCCATCACTCACCCATGGTCGACGAGGTATTTGTGAAGGAGATTAGGAGACGCGCCCTCTTCTACGATAAATATAGCGGCTGTAGCCAGTCTGTGCTACTTGCGCTTCAGGAAGGACTCGGAGTCGGTGACGCGGAGTCTTTTCGTGCGGCGACGGTGCTCAGTGGAGGAGTCGCAAGGCGTGGTGAGACATGCGGGGCACTACTTGGGGCGTTGATGGCTGTAGGCCTCGTTGAGGGGCGAAGTAGAATCACCGACACACCGGCCTACACGGCGGCCTGCGCTGAGGCCGACAAGGTAGCCAACGAGTTCCAGCGACGTGTCGAGAAGGAGTTTGGCTTTAAGGAGCCATTAAAATCGACGATCTGCTGGGACATCCAGAGAGGGATCTACGGACGTAGCTACGACCTCCGAGATACCACACAACGGGAAGCGTTCTACGCTTGCGGCGGACATGGTGACGAGGGGTGTCCCAAGGTCTGTGGGATAGCTGCAGAGGTTGCATCTGAGATAATTTTCAAGAAGTGGGAAGGCCAGGGTCGTTTTAGCTAATTTTGCTTTCATTAAGGCAAAAGTAGGCAAAAATAATAAGAAACTTTAAATTCGATCCACCCCGAAAGCGAACAAGTAATGGCACATCAAGGAGTATATGTTAAGCCAGCATCTCTACAGATTTGCCTATTAGAAATAACAAAGGTTTGAACATTGAATCCCTTATGGATCACCTTCGCTACGATAGTCTTTGCAGGCGCGCTACTGACCCTGATATACCGCTGGATATTCAGCCATCGGATTGAGCCCTCGCGAATCACACAGATCTCAGAGTTCATCCAGAGAGGGACTTCGACCTACATGAACACCCAATTCAGGGTCATCCTCTTATTCATTCCCATCCTTGCAGTGGCAATATTCTGGTTCTTAGGGTGGGAGGCAGCGGCAACCTTCGTCTTCGGCGCTGTGATGTCGATACTCTCATCATATTCAGTAACGAGGCTCGTCGTCAAGGTACACTCTAGGGTCACCGACTCAGCTAAGACCTCAGCGAATACAGCATTCAGGATAGCCTTCATGGGGGGAAGCCTTATGGGCCTCTCCGTGCCGGCTATCAGCCTCGCAGGTGTCACTTTTCTCTTTCTACTTTTAAAGGACCCAAATCTCCTAGTTGGATTCGGGTTCGGGGCGAGTCTAATTGCCCTCTTCGCTCAAGTTGGCGGAGGTATCTTCACAAAGGCCGCCGACATAGGTGCGGACCTCGTCGGAAAAGTAGAGCAAGGAATACCTGAGGACGACCCCCGTAACGCAGCAGTGATCGCTGACCTCGTTGGCGACAACGTAGGCGACTGTGCAGGAAGGGGCGCTGATCTTTTCCAGAGCTTCAGCGGAGACATGATAACCGGTATGATGTTGGGAGCCGCCTTCGTGAGCCGATATGGCTACAACGCCATCATCTTCCCGATAATCCTACCAGTAGCAGGTTACCTCGCTTCAGTGGCGGGTGTATTTCTTGTCCAGCAATTAAAGAAGGATCCAAGTCGAAGCATCCTAGTAGGACTGGTCACAACATTCGTTCTCTGCGCTATCGGTTGTTACTCTCTTTCAATTTATCTCCTCAACGATGTGACAATATTTCTCTCGATACTTAGTGGATTGACCGCCGTCCTAATCTCAATATTCGTCGCCCAGTATTACACAGGGTATAGGGGAAAACCCGTCAGAACGATAGCCGAGGCCTCTCAGAGGGGACCTGCCATCACTCTGATTACGGGGCTGGCCTACGCCTTCCAGAACCCGATAATACCCGTTTCGGGAGTGATTGGCGCCGCGGTCTTCAGCTACATCATCTCGGGGAACAGCCTATACGCTATTGCCCTAGCTAACATAGGCACAGACCTCATGATAGGCTTCATTATGTCAGCCGACGCCTTCGGACCAATTGTTGATAATGCCGACGGCGTGGGCGAGATGGCCCACGAGAAGGGGGTGGAAAAAAACCTTGGCCTCCTCGACGCAGTAGGGAACAGCATGAAGGCCTATACAAAGGCACTCAGTATGACGACAGGGACTCTCACGGCCTTTGCAGTCATTATCACTTACTTTGAGCTTGCCGGCGTGAAAAGCTTGAGCCTAATCAACCCTTGGAACATAGCAGCTCTCTTCGTAGGAGTCACACTCAGTTTCCTAGTTGCGAGCCTAACTATTGGCTCTACAGCAAAGACGGCAATGACAATGGTCGATGAGGTCCGAAAACAATTCAAAATCCCCGGTGTCATGGAGGGGACGGTTGAGCCAGATTACTCCCGCCCAATCGACATCTCCACAAGGGCTGCTCTGAAGGAGATGATCTGGCCCGGACTATTAGCAATTATACCTCCGGTCATTGTTGGGCTACTCCTTGGCGCCGAGACATTGGTCGCACTGCTGCTAGGTATCACGGTTTCCTCGGTAGCTCTCGCCGTCTTCTTCAATAACGGTGGCGCTGCCCTCGACAACGCGAAAAAGCTCATCGAAACAGGACTTTATGGCGGGAAGGGGAGCGATACGCACAAGGCCGCCGTTGTAGGGGACACAGTCGGAGATCCTATGAAGGATGTCGCTGGACCGAGCCTAATTATCTACATGAAACTCGTATGTTTAACGGCTCTTCTTCTGCTTCCACTTCTCGTGAAGTAGCCAGGGTAAGAGATTAATACAAGCCCCCAACATTTCTGGATGCACGCGGTTGTAGTCTAGCCTGGTAGGATACCTGCCTGCCACGCAGGAAACCCGGGTCCGAATCCCGGCGACCGCACCAACATTTTGAAGGTAATCTATTTTAAAAATCACCACATGCATGAACTCGAAACATTACCTGAATGCCTTCTTTCTACACCTGATTAGTCGTTACGCGAGCAGCATAGTTCTGCCAAACTGGGTATTTAATTCCTAATGATCTCGGTGATCCTATAATATTCTAGCCAGCCTCCTCAGCGACAATTATCCAAGCCAAGTGGTTGTGGGTCCTCGCTCCAGGATGGGGCTCCTCATATTCGTGCTCGTAGAGCTCTTGGATGGTGAGGGCAGCGAATTCGTAGCGTAGCTCCTCTTCAGTTGAGAGGTGGATGTATTTCCCATCGACCCAAGTATTCTCCTCCCCTAGGACGGGTGTACCTACGCCGTAGTGCTCCTTGTCCCGGACAGAGATGGCGTTAAGGAAGAGCCTGCCGCCAGGTGCGAGAAGCCTCGTCACGTGCTGGGAAAGGTCGAGCCGACCCTGTGGATTGAGAAGGTGATAAAGGTTGGAAACAAGGATAGCATCGAATAAGCCGTGGAGTTCACGAAAGTCCACAACTTTGAACTCTGCTTCCTTAGCGAGAGCGTTGACAGCGTTCTCCTTCGCCAGCTCTATGGCCTTTTCTGAGATGTCGATGCCGAGAATCCTGAAGCCGAGACTCTTAGCTATGTAGATTGTGTCCCTACCGTAGCCACAGCCCACATCTAGGACCCTCATAGGCCTGCCTTTAGAGCGGATGAGCCTCTTCGCCGCTTCGAGAGCAAGCTCGCTCGGCCTCTCCCCCCAAATCTGCCTGTTCTTGGAGTATTCGGCATCCCATGACAATACTTGTCTCCCATCCGAGAGCATAGGAGGGATTAAAGCATTTACCCAGGGAATCATCCGCTTTCGAGGAGGTGTATGTACCTCCTGTAGAAGAGGAGTTTGACACCCTCGACCATGGCAAGATAGGTGAATACAAGGGCAGCGAGAAGCGGATAGAAAATCAGCGGGGGTGGAGTGAAACCGAAAAGAGCGCCTATGGGGGTATACGGTAACGCAAATGCAAATATGAGTATTGCGAGACACGTGGCCACGAGATATTTACTCGGTCTGCTCCTCCAGAAGGGAACTAGCTGCGTCCTAATTATGAAGACGACGAGGGTCTGCGTCGTAAGGGACTCGAGGAACCACCCTGTTTGGAAGAGTCCCTGCGAGGCGGAGAAGACCCACATCATGATGAAGAAGGTTAGGAAATCGAAGAGGCTGCTTATCGGGCCGAACCATATCATGAAACGACGGATGAATCGGATGTTCATCTTCTTTGGCTTCTCGACGTAGGACTCGTCGACGTGATCAGTTGTGATAGTGGTCTGGCTGAGGTCGTATAGGAGGTTGTTCAAGAGGATTTGTGTGGGGAGCATAGGTAGGAAGGGGAGGAAAAGGGAGGCACCTGCGACACTGAACATGTTGCCGAAGTTGCTGCTGGTCCCCATCATTATGTACTTCATGGTGTTGCCGAAGGTTCTACGCCCCTCTATGACCCCGTTCTGGAGGACAGTGAGATCCTTCTGGAGGAGAATTATATCCGCGCTCTCCTTGGCGACATCGACTGCATTATCGACGCTTATCCCGACGTCAGCGCGCTTTAGGCTTGGCGCATCGTTGATGCCGTCACCTAGGAAGCCCACTACGTGCCCATTCCTCCGGAGTGCACCCATTATCCTGTCTTTTTGGCTTGGGTTGACTCTGGCGAAGACGTTTGCCTCCTCGACGACGCGTTGAATGGCTTCATCTCCCATTTGGGCGATATCGCTGCCGAGGACGACGCGTTTCACCTTGAAGCCGAGCTGCTCGCATGTATGGAGGGTGACGAGCTCGTTGTCCCCTGTAAGTATCTTGAGTTCGACGCCGACGTGGTTGAGGAGGTTGAGGCTCTCCATCGCAGTCTGCTTAGGGGGGTCGAGGAACGCCACGAAGCCGAGGAACACCATATCGTTCTCGTCTCCTACCGAGTAGGATGGCTTCTCGTCTCTTAGCTTCTTATAAGATACGCCAAGGACTCTGAATCCCTGTGCGCTTAACTCCCTATACTGGGTGATTATTCTCTCCTTAACCGACTCAATGAGGTCGGTGGCTCCATCAGCGATGTCGGCGTGGGCGCAGACACTCAGGATCTCTTCAGGAGCGCCCTTCGTTAGCAGGAGCCTACCCCCGTTCTTGGAGACGACTATGGAGACGCGTCGCCTCATAAAGTCGAAAGGTATTTCGTCGACTTTTTGGTAGTCCGATACTAGAACGTTCCTGAAGGCCAATATTGCCTCGTCGAGAGGGCTCCTGAGCCCTGTTTGGTAGTAGCTGTTTAAATAACCATATTCTAGGACTCTATCGTCGTCTCTGCCCTCGATGTCGATGTGTAGGACCAAGGTGATCTTGTTCTCAGTAAGGGTACCCGTTTTGTCTGTGCAGAGCACGTCCATGCTCCCGAAGTTTTGGATTGAGTTTAGACGCTTTACGAGGACGCCGCGTTTGCTCATGGCAAAGGCGCCTTTGCTTAGGTTGACAGAGATTATCATGGGTAGGAGTTCGGGGGTTAGGCCGACGGCGAGCGCGACGCTGAAAAGGAGGGAATCGAGGAGTCCCCTCATGAAGAAAGCATTGACGAAGAAGACGAAGATGACGAGGAGGAAAGTTATCTGCATTATGAGGTAGCCGAAGCGACGCAGGCCTCGCTCCATCTCTGTTTCTTCGCCCCGGGAGGCGAGTGTCTTCGCTATTTTGCCATACTCGGTGAAACTTCCGGTTCTCCCGACGACGGCTGTTGCGGTCCCGCTGACCACGCTGCTCCCTGTGAAAGCCATGTTTGTCCAGTCGGTGAGTGATGTCCCAGCTTCTACGAGGGGAACCGCGATCTTCTCTACGGGGAACGACTCGCCGGTGAGGGCTGATTGGTTGACGAAAAAGTCTTTGGCGAGGAGTATGCGGGAGTCAGCTGGGATCATGTCCCCAGCAGAGAAGTAGAGGATGTCCCCCGGGACCACCTCAGTGAATTTCACCTCCTTCTTATTACTATCCCTGAGGGCCGTGCAAGTGGATATGAGCTTTGAGCGGAGAAGCTCGGCAGCTTGGTGCGCCTTCGACTGCTGGTAGAAATCGAGGGAGGCACTCGCAATTATAATGGTGAATATTATGATAGAGTCGATGGCCTCACCGAAGTATAGGGAAACGGCACCCGCGAATATCAGTAGAAGTATGAGGGGACTGCGGAACTGGAGGAGGAACTCGATAGCGGTCGCGCGTCTCTTTCGGACGGCGACCTCGTTCGCTCCGTACAACTCGAGGCGTTTTCCCGCTTCCTCTGTGGTGAGGCCCTGATCCTTCGAGTCGAGTTTCTTCAGGACCTCGGCGGGTGGGAGAGTAAGTAGCTCGGTTGTGGAGACTAGTTCCGCCTCACCCTGCATGTGAGATTCGGCGGGTTTTCTAGTAGCCGTTGTTTGCCCCCCTTTAACAATTGGTGGACGGGTTCTACCTGCTTATATGGTGTGCTGTTAAAGGCTATTGAGTATTCCCGTTTACCTTGACGTCTTTCAAGACGCCGTGAAGGACTTCTATGTCGTAGATGAGCTTGCCCTTTTTGTCCAACTGCTGTGTATAAATACCCCAAGCGTTGCCGGTGCTCCAGAAGCATCGGAAGTCTCCCTCGTTGATCCGTGGGTCGAAACTGATCCTCTTATCCTCCATATCGCACTGGTAACCACTTAGGGCGAGGATAAGGCCCCAGCTAGACATGCTCCGTGCGTAGTGGTGGCCACACTCAAACTCGTCCCACGGGTTTCGCCTAACACCGTCGTGACGATCTCTCACCGCTTTCACAACGGCGAGTCCCTCGTCTAACAGCCCCTCCCAGATTAGGTGGGATGCGACCTGGTACTCTATCCCCGTCCATACCTCGTGGCTATATGGGAAGGGTATCTTGGGCCTTCCGCGCGCGCGCGGCCAAGTGCAGAGGAGGAGGCCAGCCTCATCATTGAGGGCATAAGTTCGTTGGCAGTTGTCGTGGTGGGTGAAGTCGGTTAGGAGATTGTTATGATATACAGCGCTTATCGCCTTCTTAACCCTCCGCGGGGGTAGGAGGTATCCGAGGCCAGCGAGGTGGGCGTTAAGTTGCCCTAGGAGCTGATCAGCTAGGCAGCCGACACCGTGTTGGTATTTGTATGCATCGACGTCAGGGAGGCGCTGCTCGTAGTAATCACCGTTCCAGAGCTCTTTATCTAGGTTCCTGCTTCCCTTAGCTAGGAGGTAGCTGTAGCGGTCGGCGACCTCGTAGTCTCCCGCAGCCTCCGCCATTTTACTGGCTGCCCTGAGGGCAGCTAGGTAAATGATGCCGGTTAGAGGGTTAGGACCGTAGAACTGAATGTCGTATGTGTTGTGCTGACGACCTCCGGTGACTCCATCTAAATCGGGATCCCAGGTTCTTATGCTATATTCCATGCTGAGCTTGACCTGGGGCCAGAGACCCGTCATCCACGCAGTGTCCCCTGAAAGTTTCCACTCACGATATACACGGGTTATGCTACCAAGCTGGCCGTCGCTTGCGGGGTCAGCGGTGTCCCAGTTGATACTGCTAGGGAAAACGTGGCTGGCGCGGAAGTTCATCCTGCCATCCGTATCAGTCTCGTTGCGGAACTCGGTTTCCCTCATGCTCCGCTCAAGTGTTGGGAAGAGATAGGCTAGGGTCTGCTCGTAGTTCCAGACGTGGGTGCAACTGCCACTGCAGCAGCCGGCGTCGTCGAAGCAGCCCTCGAAGGCGAGAAATTTGCCATCTTCGAGCCAGAAGCAGGTGTTGCTACGTAACACAGTGATGTTTGCCGATGCGGCGTCGAGGATGATTTTAGGGAGCGTGCTTCTGAACAGGGCTTCGTGGAAAGCACGGGTCATACCATCGAGGTAGTCCCATTTGTCAACCACGTAACGAGCGACCTCCCAGGCGTCCATGAATCGGGTCGCATAGTGATTTCGAGCGATACCCTGCTCACAGTCGCCACCGCAGGCGCAGAGACGCTGGTCCCAGTGCTTGACCCTATTTGGGAAATGCCATGAGAGAATGAAGCGAAACTGTTTCTCCTCACCGGGTTTAATTATCTCTGTGGCACCAATGCTTGCGATGTCAGTCTTACCTTCCTCACTTGGATCAGTGTAATCGTGGGGGGTTAGTTTGGCATCTTGGAGGTCGTCCCAGTACTCTCGAAGTGGATCCCACCAGCCGCTCCGTAACCAATGAGGCTTATGAGTCGTGTGCTTGTTGGTAGTCACCAAAGCGAGGCTACCGTGGAGGATGTCATCCTCGGGGTGTTTCTTGGACCAGAGGTATAACCCTGTGAGCCCCTGCTCTCTGCGGAGTTCGTTGACGTTGCCTCCGAATCCTTGTGTATTTAGGGCGCCAAACTGGTCGACGCCAGTATAGCCCACGGCGTTGGTGAGGCTGCCAACAATCGTGGCCTCGATGGGAGTCGTGCCTGTGTTCTTGACGATGAATGTGAGAGTGGCAGTCGGGATGCCTGAGTCATCGGGCTCTAGAGGTATGAGGGGCGTGAAGGCTTCCAATGTGATCTTTAATGGGAGCTCATCGTCCCAGAGATCAACCCAACAGAAGGGATACTCGCCACGCATCTCGCTATGGGCGAAGCGGGGGAGACCAGCAGTGGTGCTAGGATGAAAACCATGGCTCTCTGCGTAAGGCGGGGTCAGCCGCGACTCGAGGACACGAGTATAGACCTTTTCCTCATTTTTCACCGCGATGCTAAAGAAGCTGTATGGCATCCTCTGCCCCTTAGCCGACCTGTTGAATATCTCCCAATCACGGAGCTCTCCCCGCGCTCCGACGCTAACGTTTCCGGTACCGATTCCTCCGAGGAGGAACGCGGCTTGCGTCGCTTCTGGGCCGTAGCTGCGTTGTGGGCCCATCTCTCTCAGGCTCTTTTTTGAGTAGGGTAGCCTCGTCATCGGATCACTGAGAGTGGCTCCGCCAAAGGCTTAGAAAACACTTTTCGTGGTAACCGTTAAGGGGAATGACTGCCCTAAATAAGACATGGTCAAGCCTGATTGGGCTGGGGTCTTTCCCGCCCTATGCACCATAACAGATGTAAAAGGTAACCTAGACGTGATGGGCATGCGCGATGAAATAGAGGCGAATATAAAGTGGGGGGCGGACGGCTTGTGCCCCGGGATAATCGCGGGAGAGTTCTTCAAGTTCAGTGAAGATGAGCGAATGGACATCCTCGATGCAACAGTTGAAGCGGTTGATGGCCGTGTGCCATTGCTCTTCGGGGTGAGCCACAGTGGAACCGAGCTAGCAATACGCTTAGCGAAGCACGCTGAGGATAGGGGTGCCGATGGCATTATAGCAATGGTCCCTTACTTTAACCATAATCCTAATCGCGCCATTGTCAAAAAGCACATCTCCGACATCTGTAGTGCCACCAGCCTCCCAGTAATGCTCCAAGACGCCGAGGACGCAACAGGGATACACATATGCCCAACCACCTACATCGACATCGCTGATGAGCACAGCAACCTAGCCAGCATAAAGTTAGAAGGCCCAGGCACCCTCGACAAGCTCCGCGATATTAAGCGCCTAATGCCTGGTCGCGTCACAGTATTCGGAGGAATGGCGGCTAAGCTAATCCTCCAAGAGGCAGAGCTAGGCGCTGACGGGACTATTCCCAGCGCCTGCCTTACCGACCTCATTAAGGAGATCTGGATAAACGCCAAAAAGGGTAATCTAAAAAAAGCTGATGCAGCATACGCCAGATACAAGCCCTGGGTAGACTTCTTCCACTCAAGCCCTGGGGCAACCGCTGAGATAGAGAAGGAGACCCTAAAGCACCGGGGGGTCATCAATGCCGCAACCAGTAGGAGCCCTAAGATACCCCTCAATGATGAAGGGAGAAACCGTCTTGCAATGATACTTGCTGATCTAAAACTCCTTTAAATATCCAAAAGGTTGTTAGATGTACTCTTTTTAATCCACTTCTAAACCAGATTATTATTAGTTTTTGCATTTATTGTCGTTGAGAGATCAATAAAATTATAATTAATAAAAAAATCTTGTTTATATAACAATAATTAATAATAATATTCAAATCATTAATAAATTGGTGCGTATATCACATAACTATGAGGCTCAAAGTGATTGCGACTATATCTGCAGTGGCAATTGTTGCCATCGCAATCTCTGCATATGCGCTGACATCAGCGGAGCAACCGCAGCCTAAGGAAAGGGGTCTCACCATCCTAACTACATTCTATCCTCTCTATGATTTTGCCTCAAACGTGGCGGGTAACAGGGCAAATGTCTCTATCCTCGTCCCCGAGACAGTCGATGTACACAATTTCGAGCCCACTCCCTCAGACATCGAAAAAGTGGCCACAGCGGACATCCTCATAATCAATGGGGCGGGATTGGAGCCTTGGGTACCTCGCCTTCTCGCCGCCATAGATAGACCCTCCCTTATCGTTGTTGACACGAGTCAAGGAATAAACCTCCTACCCGTCCCGCCAGAGTTCCAGAGGCAAGGTCAGACCATTGACCCCCATATCTGGCTCGATCCAACTCGTGCGCGGCAGCAGGTAGAGAATATAGCCACGGCTCTTATGGGGGCGGACCCGGGAAACGCAGCTTATTACAGGTCCAATGCTGACACCTATGAGGCTAAACTCGATGCCTTAGATGCTCAGATATTAAGCGAGGTCAGTACGACGAAGACGAAGTACTTCGTCACTTTCCATGAGGCCTTCGCCTACTTCGCGAGCCGTTACAACCTCACACAGATCCCAATACAGGGTCCCTTCCAAGAGGAGCCTACCCCGAGTGATATACAGGGTGTAGTCTCTGCAATCAAACAGTATCACCTTCGATATGTCGGATATGAGTCCCTTGAGAACACTGCTATCCCCCAGGCCATAAGCGGGCAGACAAACGCAACGCTGATCCTCATGAACCCAATCGAGGGTCTGACCCCCACTGATCTCGTTACGGGGAAAGACTACATCGCCCTTATGCGTGACGATGCCAACAATATTACGGTGGCTCTGAACAATGTCGAGTGAAAAAACCGTTGCAAGATTCGTTGATGTCGATGTAACCTACGGTGGAGACGTCGACGCACTCAGCCACATAACCCTCGACATCTACGAGGGAGATTTTCTAGGAATCATTGGGCCAAATGGAGCCGGGAAGACGACTCTATTGAACGTGCTGCTTGGATTGACACCACCTAAGCGTGGCTCAGTAAGCCTCTTCGGCGGCTCCGTGTCCGCATCTGGTCTGCGTAGGGTAGGCTATGTCCCTCAGAAGGTCGCCACCGCCGAAGCCAACTCCCCCTTTACTGTCTACGAGACGGTTCTCATGGGGCGTACCCCCAGAGCAGGACCCCTACATCGTCTCGGGCATGAGGACTACAACAAGGCTGAGGAGGTACTAAGGCTGCTTGGGATCCATGAACTAAGTAGAAGAAAGATGGGGGAACTATCGGGGGGGCAATCCCAACGGGTCCTCATGGCGAAGGCCCTCGTCGGCGACCCTGACCTCCTCGTCCTCGACGAGCCCACTAGTGGCGTGGACTCCCCCTCCAGGGTTGAGATCTATAGGATCCTCGCGGAGCTGAATAGAGTAAGAGGAATTACTATGATGCTCTCCACCCACGATATAGGAGTGGTGAAGTCACTCACTAACAGGGTAGCATTCCTCCACCGTTCGCTTCTCTTCCAGGGCTCGACCTCTGAGCTCAGTGATCAGGTCCTCTCGAGGATGTACGACTACCCAATTGAGATCACTGAGGATGGCAGAGTCTGCGACTACCCACTGGAGCACCTGACTCACAATGATCATGCTTAGCAGCCTCCTAAGTCTACTTATGGAGCCCTTCATTCAGAGGGCCTTCCTAGTGGGCATCATCATAGCCCTGGCGAGTAGTGTCCTTGGCGTCTTCATAGTTCTGAAGAAGATTTCCCTCATTGGCGACGGCCTCGCCCACACTGCTTTTGGTGGTCTGGCACTTGGTTACTATCTAGACGTAGTCCCTCTCTGGGCGGCAGCAGTTGTAGTGGTCGTTGGCGCCATAGGGATAACGAAGTCGACACGCTCCAAGAAAATCTCTGGAGATGCAGCAGTGGCAGTTATCCTCCAGTTGGGGCTCGCCTCCGGGGTAGTACTCCTGAGCCTGGCTCGGGGCTTCGGAGTCAATTTAGATAGCTTGCTCTTTGGCAGCATTCTCCTCGTCGACTCCACACAGATACTCACTGCTGGGGTCGTCCTAGTCTTGACTCTGGGGGTCATTCTTGTTTTTTATAAAGAACTGCAGTACACAACCTTCGATGAGTCTCAGGCAAGGGCCTCCGGTATTAGCACCTCCTTCTTCGACTACCTAATCAGCGTCCTCACGGGAATCGTGGTAATAGCCTCGATACCTATAGTCGGAGTTCTTCTCATCTCAGCGATGATAGTCATCCCTGCGCTGATGAGTCTGCAGGTCAGCAGCTCCTTCAAACATACCCTCATCCTGTCACCTGTGTTCAGCACAATCAGCGTCATAGCAGGTTTACTCATAAGCATAATCCTTGACACGGCTTCAGGTGCCACAATCGTGCTCACGGCGATCCTGGGTCTCATTCTGATACTTGGGTTCAAGAGAATCAGTTCAACATCGAAGCAGCGTTCCCAGAGCCAGAGCATTCAAAGCTAAACCAAATAAGAGCCCCCAAATTGCCACTATAAGCCACTTAAAGGCCCCACATTCCACGAACAGATTTAATCAATCGGAGGTGTAAAGAACAACCATGGAAAGACTAGGCGTTGCCTTCATAGGTACAGGCTTCATCGCCCGCTTCATGGCCCAAAGCTGGACTGGTGTCAGGGACGCCAATATAACAGCGGTCTACAATCCTCACGAGAGCGGAGCGAAGAAACTCGCAGCCTACATAGAGTCTCTTGGTCTACCAAGGCCTAGAATCTATACCGACATACACTCCACTTTGGAGGATAAGGAGGTAAACGTGGCGTGGATAATGAACCCCAACTATACTCGCCTCGAGACTGTAAGAGCCATCGCTGAGGAGGCTACGCAGGGTAGGGGTAATTTAGTCGGCGTCGCCTGTGAAAAGCCCCTCGGGAGGACAGCAGATGAGGCTGAGGAGATGCTGAAAAGTGTAGAGAAGACGGGTCTACTACACGGATACCTGGAGAATCAAGTCTTCTCACCGAGCGTCGTCAGGGGGCGAGATGCTGTCTGGAGGTACGGGGCGAGGGTCGCGGGGAGGCCTTATCTATCCCGTGCTTCCGAGGAGCACAGCGGCCCACATATGGCCTGGTTCTGGGATCCACGTCGGAGTGGGGGAGGCGTCCTACTCGACATGGCCTGCCACAGCATTGAGGCGTCGAGGTTCCTACTGACCGATCCCGATAAAACGAAAGCCAGCCTCAAGCCTAAGACCATCCAGTGTAGCACCCAGAGCCTTAAGTGGACGAGGGAACCCGCCCTCTCCCAACTCAGGAGGCAACACGCCGTCGACTATGCTAAGACTCCCGCTGAGGATTATGCGTCCATTGATATTATCTACGAGGACGATGGGGTGCGCGCCCTCTCAGAGACGCATGTAAGCTGGTGTTACAGTGGTCCCGGTCTCCGTCTCAGCATGGAGGTCCTCGGCCCGGAGTACTCGATAAGTGTGAACAGTTTGCAGCAGGAACTTAACGTCTTCCTGAGTAGGAATATAAAGTCAGAGCAGTCAGAGGACTTCATCGAGAAGCAAGCCGCAGAGCAGGGCCTCATGCCCATCGTCCCCGACGAGGCAGCTGCATACGGCTATGTCGCAGAGTGTAGGCATATGGTTGACAGCTTTAGGGGTGGCGCGATGCCGACAGAGGATTGGGGGGATGGCCTACTTGTCACACGGCTCATGATGCATGCCTACAAATCTGCAGAAGAAGGCAAGATGCTAAAATTTAGTCCCGAGTCTGTTCGTGGTTACGTTCCCAAGGTAGCTAGGAGTGAGTAACAAAACTAAAACATACAACAAATGTCTCCATAGCTCACGCTACGCTTTAAGGCTAAGGCTCATGTGTCTTCAGAGTCTTAGGATCAGTGCTCCGCATAAGTCAAAATTAAAGTAACAAGCAATAAACGTCCTCTAGGTACCCATCCTGCTTATTATTGCCCTCTCTAATTCCCACCTCTGCCTTTCCTTCAACTCATATCTCACTCTCATTGCAGGTTTATTCAATTTCAGATACCTTCGTAGATCGGTTGGAGTTCCTAATAACACGAGATCGCAAGGGGTGGCATTGATTGTGTCCTCAAGTTCTTTCATCTGGTTTGGACTGTAGCCAACAGCCGGGAGAACCCTCTGAAGATGAGGGTACTGCTCGTAAACGTGTTTTATGGTCCCCATTGCATAGGGGCGCGGATCGACTATTGTCGCTTCTAGCTCCCTCGCTTTGATAGTCGCAGCACCATAGCCCATTCCTCCATGTGTGACTGTTGGTCCATCCTCTACGACGAGAACACTCTTTCCGAGGAGCTTCGACTCATCGTCCGCGGTGATAACCATGTCAGTTTCAACGATCTGTGCCTGGGAGTTGATTGACAGGATGTTTCTCCGAACCTGTTCCACGTTACCTGGAGGGGCAGTGTTCACCTTGCTTATTACTGCAATGTCCGCCATGCGAACATTTACCTCACCGGGGTAATATGTGAGTTCGTTTCCAGCCCTATGTGGATCGACGACGCAAATTTGGATCTTAGGCCAGTAAAAGGGATAGTCGTTGTTGCCCCCATCCCAAACTATGATATCCGCTTCCTCCTCGGCCCGTTTGATAATGTCGAGGTAGTCTACGCCCGCATAGACTATGGCTCCACGTTCTATGTGGGGCTCGTAGTCTTCCCTCTCCTCGATTGTGCAATCCTGTTTATCTAGGTCTTCTAAAGTTGCGAATCGCTGCACTCGCTGCTTAACGAGGTCGCCATAGGGCATTGGGTGGCGTATCACGACGACCTTGAAGCCCCTTCGCTTCAAGAGATCAACAAGCCATCTACTCGTCGGACTCTTTCCACTCCCAGTCCTACTGGCGCAGACGCTGATAACCGGCTTCTTGGACCTAATCATCGTCTCCTTAGGACCGAGAAGGGTGAAGCTTGCACCCGCCGCAATAGCGCGGCTCCCCTCATTCATGAGGTACTGATGACTCACATCACTATAGCTGAAGAAGACCTCCTCAACATTCAGGTCTTTGATCAGCTGCTCTAGCTGTGACTCGGGATGGATCGGTATACCCTCGGGGTAGTGTTTTCCCGCGAGCTCGGGTGGATATGTGCGCTTCTCGATACCAGCGGTTGTATCAAGGTCTGATATCTGAGCGGCGGTGAAGGCTACGACCTCGTAGTAGGGGTTTTCCCGGAAGAAGACATTAAAGTTATGGAAGTCACGGCCCGCAGCGCCCATGATTATAGCTTTTTTGATCATAACATTTGATCGAAGGTTTTTGCTGCATATAAGACTACTCTAAATAAATTATGACTCTAATTGTTCTTACCTATGCGAAGCCGAGGATAGGGCCTCAGAGCTCGTGTAAGAAAAACGTAGTCCTATCTGACATCTTTAGTGCTCGCGCATTGAATTACATACAGTCGAACGATACTCAGCTTGGCGAACCCGATCAGATCAGTGTGAAGAGCTAGACATTAGCTCATTCAGCAGAGCCTTCACTCTGAGGAGTATGTCATCCCTGATCATTCTGATCCCCTCTATTGGCTTACCGTGTGGGTCCTCTATCTCCCACTCCCTCATCTCACCGCCAGCTACTGGACATACGTCGGGACCACAACCCATCGTTATGGCCAGATCAGCCTGCAAAGCCATCTCGCTGGTGAGTTTCTTTGGCTTGTTGCCGCTTATATCTATCCCAATCTCCTTCATGGCCTGGATAACGACCGGATTCACCTGGGAAGAGGGCTGGCTCCCTGCGCTGATGGCGTAATGGCGACCACCTGATAGGCTGTTGAATATACCCTCCGCCATCTGACTCCTCCCAGCGTTGTGGACGCAGATGAAAAGAACCGTTACCATTACTAACATGCGAGTTTGGGGTATCCCCGAATTTAAGGGAGAGGTGCAGGTACCAGTTTTTCAACCTCCATTCAGATACGTAGTCGATGGAGAAGCTAACGAGGGTCCAGTTCACGAACTTGGAGAAGGTCCTCTACCCCGTTGTGGGAGTCAGGAAGCTCGATGTCGTGAAGTACTACATCAAGGTGGCTCCCATGATGTTGCCCTTCCTAGAGGAGAGGGCGCTAGTCGTAACCCGGTATCCGGATGGGGTGGAAACTCAGGGCTTTTACGGCAAGGACGCTCCACAGGGGACACCCGACTGGGTGAAGCTCCACCACTCTTACTCCGAGGCTGCGGGTAGAGAGCTCGATTACATAGTTTGCGACGACCTCGACACCCTTATCTGGCTAGCCAACCTCGCAGCTCTTGAACTACACATTCCCCTAGCGAGGATCGATAAGCTGGATCACCCAGATATAATTCTCTTCGACCTTGACCCGCAACCCCCAGCGGGGATGGCGGAGGCGGGAAGGGTCGCCCGATTGATCAGGGAGAAGCTCAAGGAGAAGGGGCTCAAGGCATGGGTGAAGACCTCGGGAAAGAGGGGACTACACATTATCGCACCAACGGATCGGAAGGAGACATTTGACGAAACCCGTGCTTACGCCCATAAGTTAGGCATTGAGCTCGCTAAAGAGACGGGAATCGTCTCCTCCGAGAAGGCGCAGAAGAGGCCTGGTACTGTCTACCTAGATTACCCGCAGAACGGCCATGGGCGGACGATGGCATGCCCCTACAGTCTCAGGGCTACTCCGACTGCGACGGTCTCAACCCCTCTCACATGGGATGAGCTGAAAGGACTAGACCCCAGCAAGCTCAGGATAGATAATGTCCTCGACAGGGTTGACGTCTGGAAGGAGTTCTGGAAGACTAAGAAGACTTGAATTCTTGAGAGCTTCTTTCCCTTAAAATCCTCAGAATCTGGAGAAAGGCTTTCCGAAGCTGAGATTCGGGGCTACTTAAGTAGTTCCCGTCGCGAGCTTCAGGCCAATTTCGTAGATCTCCTCACCTGTGCGCACTACGAGTGGATTTTCTAAGGCAAATCAAGTATTTTCTGGACTGAGACTGTGAAAAGGTTAAGGCTGCGGGTTCCGAGATTCAAACAGGGAATTTGGCTTGAGCGAAGAGGAACAGGCTCCGCCGGGGAGGAGCTTCTGGAGCGGTACCATAAGCATTGGGCTTGTAAATGTGCCCGTAAAGCTTTACACCATGATTAGGGACCAGAGCTACAGCTTCCACTTCCTCAGGAAGAGGGACGGGTGCCCCCTCAGATACCAAAGGGTCTGCACTTACGATAACGAGGTGGTTGAGTGGGGGGACGTGTCCCGTGGCTATGAAGTGCAGAAGGGTGAGTTCGTCACCTTTACAAAGGAGGAACTCGACGCGATACGCCCGGAATCGGATCGCCGTATAAAGGTCGATAAGTTCGTCCAGTATCTCGGGGTCGATCCCCTCTACTTCCAGAGTAGCTACATCCTGGGTCCCGACAAGAGCGGCGACGCCTATGGGCTCCTCTACTCGGCGCTTGAAAAGAAGGGATTGGCGGGGATAGGCCGCTACACGATGCGGACGAAGGAGTACCCAGTCCTTATACATGCCTATAAGGGGGCTCTCATCCTCACCACGCTTAGGTACACTAACGAGGTCATCGACCCTGGCACAGTTAAGGATATTAAGGAGCTCAAGCAGCCGGGCAAGAAGGAGCTTGAACTCGCCTTTAAGATCCTCGACAACCTCACCGGTGAGTTCGACATCACCGAGTACAAAGACACCTACAGGGAGAACGTGGAGAAGCTCATCAAACAGAAGTTGAAGGGGGAAATAATCAAAGTGGAGAAGCCGGAGAAGAGGGAGGAGGTCAAGGAGCTCATGGTGGCGCTTGAGGAGACACTCCAGCAGATGAAGAAGAGATGAAATACAAGCCGATGCTCGCGGAGCCCACTGACGCCCCCTTCAGTGGATCGGGGTGGCTCTTCGAGGTAAAGTGGGACGGCATCCGTGCCATAGCCCAAATTGGGGAGACGCTAAGCATCACGAGCAGGAACTCCAACGATATCACCCGCAAGTTCCCCGAACTCACAGAGCTCTCCACGTTGGCATCCAAAGTTGTTATCGATGGGGAGATAATCGTGATGAATGGGGGCAGGCCCGACTTCCAAGCGGTGGCGAAGCGACTACAAGCCTCAAAGCAGGGGGAAATAGAGCATAAGGCTCGCGAGATACCCTGCACTTACGTAATCTTCGACATTTTAGAGAAAGACGGGATAACTCTGACGAGTAAGCCACTTAGCGAAAGGAAGACAATCCTTAGGGATTCGCTTAGGGATGGAAAGCATGTCGTCGTCTCTAGCTACGTCATCGGGGAGGGGGAAGCCTACTACAAGGCCGCCGTAGCGAAGGGGTTGGAGGGGGTCGTGGCGAAGAGGATTGATAGCCCATACCGCCCCGGGGAGAGGAGCCGGGATTGGCTTAAGGTGAAGAGCGTCAAGACGGTGGATTGCATCGTCGTCGGCTACACGAGGGGGACGGGGATCAGGGCTTATAGCTTCGGGGCGTTGCTGCTGGGGCTATATGAGAGGGATAAACTCACATTCGTGGGCAGGGTGGGGACTGGGTTCACGGATAAGTCACTCCAGGAGTTACTCGCCACCTTCCGCCCCTATAAGACGGCGGAGCAGCAGCTCGAAGCAACCGACATTCCCTCTGGTTCTACGTGGCTGAAGCCAATGGTCATCGCTGAGGTGGGTTACCAGAACCTAACGGACGACAACCGTTTGCGTGCCCCGCGTTTCATCAGACTAAGAACCGATAAAAAACCCCTTGACTGCACATTATCACAGGTGAGACCTGTGACCCTCGAAGACTACAACGCGAAAAGGAACTTCTCAAAGAGCCCCGAGCCCGTAGGGGAGGCGACGAAGCTGAAGGAAAACATCTACGTTGTGCAGGAGCACCACGCGAGCCACCTCCACTGGGACCTCCGCCTTGAGAGGGACGGAGTTCTGAAGAGTTGGGCGGTGCCAAAGGGTCCCCCTGAGAAGGTAGGGGACAAGCGCCTTGCAGTCGCAGTTGAGGATCACCCTCTAGACTACAGTGGCTTCGAAGGAATCATCCCCGAAGGCGAATACGGCGCCGGAACTGTCAAGATATGGGACAGAGGCATCTATGAGGCCAAGGAGTGGGGGGAGGAGAAGATAGAGCTCGTCATCCACGGAGAGCGGCTTAAGGGGCCTTACGAGCTCGTCCGCTTCAGGAAGGCTGGGGAGAAGAATTGGCTCCTCTTCAAGAAGCGGGTCGAGTAGCCTACCTAGGCACGATGGGGTGGAGCTACAGGTTCTGGGTAGGTAAGCTCTACCCAGAGGGGACAAGGACCACTGAGTACCTCACCGAGTACGCCAAAGTGATGAACTCCGTCGAGGTCGATGCCACTTTCTACAGGATACCCTCCATTTCAACCGTTGAGGCGTGGAGGGACGCGGTGCCGGATGACTTCAGGTTCGCTGTAAAGTTCCCACAGACAGTGACCCATGTCCCCGGCCTCGTCTACGACTCGGGGAAGCTTGAGGTCTTCCTCAGTCACATAGATATTCTCGGGGCGAAGTTGGGGCCAATGCTCCTCCAGTTTCCACCATTCCTAAAGCCCACTCACACTGCCCTCAACGACCTGTTGGAGAAGATCCCTAAGAAGAGGCTCATCGCCGCCGAGTTCAGGAATAAGCGCTGGTTCACCGAGGAGACCTACAAGTTACTCAGAGACCATGGCGTCGCCCTCGCGTTGACAAACAGGTCGGACGCTGCAAATGTCGAGACCGCCAGCTTCGCTTATATTCGCCTCGAAGGAGACAGAAAAGCCGTGAATGGACAGAGGGGGATTGTCGAGGTGGAAAGGGGGATAGAGACAGCTGAATGGGCCAATAAGGCGAAGAGATACCTCGAGTCAGGGCGTGATGTCTACGCCTACTTCAGCAAGTACTACTCTGGATATCCACCCGCTGACGTCGAGGAGATAAGTAAACAGCTATTTACCCACCCCACCAATGCGGGTACTCTATCCTCAAAGCCTTTGCCCTGAACCAAACCGCCATCTCCTCATCGAGGGGTTGGAGTATGAATCCATCGAGGAACCTAATCCCATCGAGGGGAATTGGTAAGCCGAACCAGTGGAAGAGTGTGGCTCCGACCCATGTGTCGTGGGTGACGTAGAGATCGATGTTATCTGGCTCAGCTGTTTTTAGGCGGAGCAAAGTATACTCAGCTACCATCCTAGCGAACTCACTGGAGGGCCGGAATATCTCCAGAGGAGCTAAGCCTGCGAGCCAGCGGTTCATCATCTCCGCAACCGCTAAATCCTCGTCTCCACATTTTTTGAAGACTTTGTCTATATAATTGTCCATAGCTTTAGGGTCGTAGGATGTTCGGAAGGGAAACACCCCACTGATCTCTGCCTTGTTTCCACTCCTCCTTATTCCTTCGACGATCGATTCCGCTGACTGCTTCGACCTATCAACGATGGTATGGTAGACGCGGTAGCTCCTATCATCGGATAGGCGTTCGCCAAACTCGATGGCTGCATCTTTCCCCCTCGATGTGCTCAGAAGCTTGTTGCTATTTGGCCCAGATAGGCCGGGTCGCTCGGTATGTCTAATGTGGATTATTGCTGGATTATTCGGCTTGAGTTCCTTCACACTTTTGAGGAGGCTAAGCGGACAGGAGCCCCAGTCGACTGACGATAAAATGTTGCCCACATAACTAGAAATGCTAAGATGTCTAATTAAACCAGCTTAATTATAGGTTAATAATTCAAGACCAAAAAAATGAGTGTCATTCGGGTACTTTTAGTTTTTCATTCTTGATTTACTTTTGCTTGCGGTCTGTATGCCATATTGTACAACCGATGGTTGATGTGGTCCTCGCCCTCGTCGAGAAAGTAAGATAAGGCGTCCCAGTTGAAATCAGAGTATTTGAGCCGACCGGGTTTATCCCCGAGTAGGCATGTGAGACAACCTATACGCGATTCAGGCCTTCTCAGCCTCCTCCTTAATAATGATCAACTCCAACAATCGAAGCCTTAGTCCCAGGATCACCTTCGGGATCTCTGACTGGTACAAGCAGCGCCTCCTCTCAGACAATGGTACCATTCTTCTTCGGGTTATTTGCCTTTATGATCCTTATCGTTTCGACAAGCGTGGTGAGTTTTGGTGTGCTTGTTTCATGAAGTCAGATTTTATGATTGGTACCATTTTATTGATAGATTCGTAGCGACCACACTGATGGTGACAGGTGTTTGCTCTCTTGGTGCGTGCGCGACGATGGGTGACGCTGGGTCTTCCTTTGACTTCTTCGGTGACTTGTCGGTGACTATTGATGACTTCTTCTGCTGACTTTCCTTGACAGTCTGTTATTCCTCTGGTGACTCTTCTTTGACTGTTGCTGGTGGGTGTCGATGACTGTCCATGACTGTCGATGACTGCGGGTGGCTCTTCCTTTGACCTCTTTGTTGGCTTCTTTCGCTGGCTTTCAGTGACTGTCGATGGCTCTGCAATGGCTGTCGATGACTCTGCAATGGGTGTCGATGGCTTTGTTGATGGCTCTGCAATGGGTGTTGCTGGTGGGTGGCTGTGGGTGACTGCTGATGGGTGTCGATGACTGTCGATGGGTGTACCTGACAAAGTGTGGTTAGCTACTACAGTACTAGCCTGTGGTGACGGTACACATTCTGCAACATCTCAATTGATGCCAGACTCATCAGCAGAGTCATCATCACCGTAGTTCACCATCAGTGCCAAAGTCATGCAGGGTCACCCCCTTGCTTTGCAGGAACTCCCTGTCAGCAACATCACTCTCCAACCTACCTACAAAGTCAGGAATTGATTTTAGGAGGTACTGGCTCCTGTGGCTTCTCCTGTATGAATATCAAATAAATAACAAAATTAATGGTACCATTATGCTTGATTAGAATCTAAGCGCGTAGGTTAAAACTTACCTCACGCACTCGGGCCCATACGAGACGCACACTGACTCATTAAGTATCCCTCGCTAAGCTTTCACCCGATAGAGCTTAGCGCGTGCCACAATCCCCACCTCTTCCAACATCCCCATCTTGGCGAGGCAGTAGACCATCCGACGAGCTAGTGTGATCCTCAGCCCCGTGGCCTTGCTCAGCTGGCGGGCTGTGAACGCGCCATGCATGTCGGGTATCAGCTTCAAGTAGGCCTCAGGCTTCTCGAAGACGGTGCTACTGACAACCTTCACGAGGTGCCTCTCCTTCACTGTGTACCGAGTCCTTCTCTTTCCCCTCCACCTGACCGACTGCGCCTCATCGGCGTGGACGAGCAGCACCTCAAGAGAGAAGTTCGGGTCCAGAGGCAGCGTGGGGCAATAGATGAGCTCGTTGAAGACTTCCTCGACCCGCCCGATACGGGGGGAGATCCGGCGCTGCCTCTTCCCGTCCACCTCCCTAATGACCCACCGCCTCTCGGGGACTGGATGCACGAGTCTGACCCTGTACCCCTTCAGCAGCTTTACCAGCTTCGCCCTGATCTGAGGGAAGTTCCCAGTCTGGATCTCGATGAGAAGGTCCCCCCGGATTATGTCCGCCCTGTAGCCCCAGACCGTCCCCTCGACGAGGTCCCCAGGCTCCCTTAGCCACTCCTTCAACTCGGCGTGGAGGCCCCTCTCTGGCATGAATACACCAAAAGTCCAAGCCGAATATAACTGATACCTAGTAAAGGTGAAGAAAAATTACTTCATAAGAATCGCTGTGGGTAAGAAAACGAGACGGCTAAAGAGGGGACTACTTCTCGAGACCACTCATCTTCCTGATCTGCTTACCGACCTTCTCAATTTCCAGTGCGTCGACTTCGTCCATGAGGACCTTAAAGTGCTTCGAGCCATCTTTGTACTCGGCAATCCAGTCCTTCGCAAACTTACCACTCTGCACGTCCTTGAGCACCTTCCTCATGTTTTCCTCGACGCGGTCGTCGACGATAACGGGGCCGACAGTGAGGCCACCCCACTTCGCTGTGTCGCTTACAGCGCGGTACATCCCACCTATCCCCGACTTGTAGATGAGGTCAACGATTAGCTTCAACTCGTTGCAGACCTCGAAGTAAGCTAGCTCTGGCGGATAACCCGCATCAATGAGGACCTTAAATCCCCTACGGATCAGCTGGTCAGCCCCACCACAGAGGACAGCCTGCTCTCCAAATAAGTCCTCCTCAGTTTCGTCCTTGAAGGTGCTCTCTAGGACCCCTGCTTTTCCGCTGCCCAGCGACTTCGCGAGGGCGAGTGCTGTCTGTAACGCCTTTCCAGAAGCATCCTGGTGGACGCTTACAAGTGATGGAACGCCGAAGCCGGCCTCGTATTGGCGTCTGAGCTCTGCACCGGGGCTCTTTGGGGCCACCATTATTACGTCGACGTCTTTAGGCGGTTTGATAGCGCCGTACAGTATGTTGAATCCATGGGCGAACTGGAGGGTTTTCCCCTTCTTCATAGCTAGGGCGACCTCTTCCTTCCACACTGTGGGCTGCGCCATATCGGGGACAAGCATGAGGACTATATCCCCCTGCTGTGCGGCCTCGAGGACCGTCGTCACCTTAACGCCATCTGCTAGGGCCTGCTTCCAACTCTTCCCTCCGGGGCGGAGACCCACTACGACATTAACTCCGCTATCCTTCATGTTGAGGGCCTGAGCCCTACCCTGGCTACCGTAGCCGATTACGGCCACGGTCTTCCCCTTCAGAACCTTGTCATCTATGTCTTTATCGTGGTATACCTTCACCATCAGTACTCACCCTTCTCTAGTCTTAGCCGTCCCTTCTCGATAGCTGTCACTCCCGTCCTCGAGATCTCCTCCACCCCTATGGGCATAACAGCCTCTATGAACGCGTCTATCTCCTCAGACTCACCCGTGACCTCGGCTATAAGGTTGTCCGGCTCGATATCCAGGATCAGACCGTGGTATTCGTTCACTAACCGTAGGGCATCCTCTCTCGCCATCGGGTCTGTCGTCGTTAGCTTCACAAGTGCCAGCTCTCTGTTCACTGTACGAAGCGGGTCAAGGCGCTTTACTTCCACCACGTCAACCATCTTATCGAGCTGTTCCACAACCTGGTTGACGCCTCTGGAGTCTGCTTGAACGACGATGGTTATTCTCACCGTTTCGTCGTCGAGCACTGTCCCAGCAGTGATGCTGTGGATGTTGAAGTTCTTCCGACGGAACATGTTGCTTATATTAAACAGCACACCCGGCCTATTCTCGACCAAGAACGCGACTACATGCATCTCGCTCATTTCTAAGCCTCCAGAAGCGCGTCCTTCAATCCCGCACCAGGTGGAACTATCGGGTATACGTTCTCCTCCGGGTCTATCGGAACATCGATGACTGTCGAAACGTCGCTCTTAATCGCTCGCCTCACTGCGGACTCGAAAGCCTCCAAGGTGTCTACCCTGACACCCTCAGCCCCATACGCCTCAGCAAGCTTCACCATGTTAGGGTTACCCTTCAACTTCACCGCAGAGTAGCGGTGGTCAAAGAAGAGACGCTGCCACTGGGCGACCATGCCTAGCATCTGATTATTCAACACAACTACTACGACAGGCAGGTCCTCCTCGACACTCGTCGCCATACTGTTCTCCGTCATGCCAAAGCTGCCATCCCCAGCTATATCCACGACCGGGACTTTGGGCCTCGCAGCCTTTACGCCGATGGCGGCTGGGAAACCCCAACCCATCGTGCCGAGGCCACCACTAGTGAAGAAGGTCCTCGGGTCGTAGGCGTCGTAGTGGAGCGCGGCCCACATCTGGCACTGCCCCACCTCGGTTGTGACGATCGACTCACGGGGGAGTGATTTGCGGAGCGCTCTGATGACGTCGGGGGCTCTTAGATATCCCTCCTTATGTCCATTACCGTTCGAGTTGACTTGGCAGCGGAATTCCGCCACCTTCTTGCTCCACTCGGAGCTCACCTCACCACCCGCGCGGAGCTTGCTCACGTTGTAGAGAAGGCCACGTAAGCCTAGGGCAGCGTCCCCGACGACGCGAGTCACTGTCTCCACGTTCTTGTCGATCTCGCTCCTGTCAATATCGAGGTGGATAATCTTAGCGTTGGGCGCGAAGCTCTTCACTGCCCCCGTCGTCCTGTCGCTGAGGCGCGCTCCGACAATTAAGAGGACGTCCGCCTCGGGGACGAGGTTGTTAGCTGCCTGTGTGCCATGCATCCCGCATAGGCCGAGGCTGAGTGGGTGGTCGGCTGGGAAGGAGCCCTTGCCCATGAGGGTAGTTGCGGTAGGCGCCATAAGGTACTCACTAAGGGCAACGAGTTCGCGTGTCGCGCCGGAGTTCACGACCCCGCCCCCGGCTACAACGACGGGGCGCTGAGCCTTAGCGAGGAGCGTCGCGGCCCACTCAACTTCGCGTGGGTCCGGTTGATAGTTGGGGTGATACCCCCTGAGCTTCACGGTCTCGGGGAAGCTGATGTCCTCGACGTCGGTCGTGACGTCCTTAGGTAAATCTACGAGGACTGCACCCCTCCTCCCCGTCGAGGCGATCTGGAAAGCGACCTTAACCGCTCTCGGTATCTCAGAGGCCTTCCTCACCTGCATATTGTACTTGGTCACAGAAGCGCTACACCCGATGATGTCTACCTCCTGGAAGGCATCGGTGCCGATCGTTGCACGAGTCACTTGCCCCGTGAAGGCGACGACTGCGCTTGAGTCCATATTGGCAGACGCTACCCCGGTGACGAGGTTAGTGGCACCTGGGCCGGACGTCGCGAGGCAAACACCCACCCCCCCAGTGGCTCTGGCATATCCATCAGCCATATGTGCTGCTCCCTGTTCGTGCCGGGCAAGGATGAAACGGAAGTCTCCGTTAAGAATCTCATCGCATAACGGGATGACTACTCCGCCAGGTAGCCCGAAGACGTGTTTCACACCCTCCAACTCAAGGGACTTTACGAATGCCTTAGTACCAGCCATCTCAACCAAACTTGAACTCCTCCAAATCGTAGAATCGGGGACCAAGCCAAGCGACTAAGCCCATCACTGAGGAACTAAACCAAATTAAGAACTGGGGACACTCCACGGGTGTTGTACTACCGAATAAAGCGATACCCCATCTACGCCACCCTCAACTCGGCGGCAATGATAAAACGATACCCCATGAAACCAATCTCCAAACTGTATGTAGCCAAGAAATAAGCGGCACTAAATAAAAAGTTTGTGAAGATAATTACAGTATGATGTTTGTACCACGCTAAACTTAACACCGCCGAGACCCGTAAACCATAGGAGTGGATTCATGAGTAACCTAACTCACCTAGAGTGCTCGAAGTGTGGTGAACTCCACGACGCCGATCAGGTTCAGACAGTCTGTAGAAAGTGCGGTAAACCCCTCTTCGCTAGATATGACCTAGAGGCAGCGAAAGAGACGATTACGAAACGGGAACTCGTTGGGAGAGTCTCCTCGATGTGGAGATACATGGAGATTCTTCCGGTGAAAAGAAAGCAGAACATCGTTACCCTCGGGGAGGGGTGGACCCCACTCACCCCAGCACCACGTTTAGGTGAGTCCCTGGGTCTATCTAACCTCCTTGTCAAGGACGAGGGAGTCATCCCCACCGGTAGCTTCAAGGCGAGGGGCCTTAGCGTCGCCATCAGCAGGGCGAAGGAGCTTGGAATTAAGCGTGTTGCACTCCCATCAGCTGGTAACGCTGCGGGTGCGATGGCTGCCTACGGGGCACGTGCGGGTCTAGAGGTTTACGTCTTCATGCCAGAGGACGCTCCAAAGGTCAACGCTGTAGAATCTGACGTTGTTGGCGCTAAAGTTGTTTATGTGAAGGGTCTCATAAGCGATGCGGGGAAGCTCGTCCGCGACGGTGAGCAGGAGATGGCTTGGTTCAGCGTAGCCACTCTCGGAGAGCCCTACCGGATTGAGGGTAAGAAGACGATGGGCCTCGAGGTCGCGGAGCAGCTTGATTGGAAGCTGCCGGATGTCATCATTTATCCCACTGGCGGAGGCACGGGAATCATTGGAATGTGGAAGGTCTTCGACGAGCTCGAGGAGATGGGTTGGATAGGGAGCGAGCGACCCAGAATGGTGAGCGTCCAAGCAGAAGGTTGTAGCCCAATCATCAAGGCCTTTGTGGAGGGAAAGGATGAGAGCGAGTTTTTTGAAAACGCACACACTTTAGCGTCCGGTTTGAGAGTCCCGAAGGCCCTCGGCGACTTCCTAATCCTTAAGGCGGTGAGAGAAAGTGGCGGAACCGCCATCGCGGTAACTGATGATGAGCTTATGGCTGACGTCCGCCTGATAAGTCGCCTAGAGGGAATCTTCGCGTGCCCCGAAGGCGCTGCAACCATCTCCGCTCTCAGGAAGATGGTGGAAGAGGGGGAGGTTGAAAGAAACGAGCGCGTCGTCATCTTCAACACAGGCTCCGGCCTCAAGTACACGGATCTATTCACAGTCAAGGCGCCCGTTGCTGACCCTAAGAGACCCTTCGACTATGGGTCTCTAAGGTAGTAAGACTTATCACGGGCAAGCCACACCCCTGACGCGATTCGCCATGGCCACCGCCACAGCTTTCGCACCAGGGCACATAACGGGCCTATTCCAGATATGTGACCAACCTACCGACCCACTGAAGAAGGGATCGAGGGGTTCGGGTGTAAGTCTTGCTTTAGGTGTCTACACTAAGGTTACTGCCGAACCCGCAAAAGTAATGAAATGGAAGATAATGATCAACGGGAAAACTACTGAAGAGGCCTTCGTCTCAGAGAATGTGTTAACGAAGTTCTCGAAGCTGATTATACCGCAGGTCATTTCCGTCGAGCATTACGTAGAGACGCCAATTTTCGCTGGCTTTGGTAGCAGCGGTGGAGGCGCACTTAGCCTAGCCCTGGCCATGAATGAAGCAGCTGGCTCAGGATTAACGAGGGTGGAAGCAGCTCAGATAGCTCATATCGCCGAAATTGAGTGCAAAACGGGATTAGGCAGCGTCTTCGCCTCGGAGCGCGGTGGATTCGGGATACTCACCAAACCTGGCGCCCCAGGTATCGGCGAAGCAATTTCATATCCAAATACAAAGGAACTGCGCGTCGTATACGTCCACTTTGGCCCCATTAAGACGAGAGAAGCCCTCGCTAACCTCGCTCTAAGGGCAAGAATCAATGAGATGGGAGGTAAGTTCGTCGATGAACTCACCGAAGACCCTACACCTATTCACTTCATGAGATCCAGCCGCCAATTCACGGAGCATGTAGGCCTCGTGACCCCGAAGCTTAGAACATTGTTCGATAAGATGGAATCAGCTGGTTACATGTTTACTATGGCGATGTTCGGCGAAGTGGCATTCAGCGTCATGTTAAGGGAAAAAGCAGAGGAGGCAGCTAGAGCGATCGAAACCGCTTTCCCCAGCTACGAAGCTGTAGTTGTCGGGATCGATGACGACGGCGCTAAAGTGATTTCTAGAAGAAACTAGATATTTGTCCTATCTTAAAGATGGGGCTGCTCGGTTGGGAGCTGCACTGGAATCAGGTGTTCGGTTATGTAATGGGTCATCTGTGGTGGGCGCGGCACCTTTGCTGTCATTTCCATGAAGTGATCATAGCTGCGAGTGTCAAACAGCCAGCAGTAGTTCCACTTCTGGTTCATAGAACCATGGATCCCCATGTACTTAACCCCAGTTTCCTCACAGGCTTTCTGCATACGCTTATCGTGCTCCTTCAGCTCCTTTTTGCTACCAACCCAATCGAAGTAGAGGAGTATTATCATAGATTTTCTCCCGTAAGCGTTTGCCATAATGAAAAGGTTAGGCGTAAGCGTATTTTCATACCTTTGCCCCTTTCATTGTGTGTCAATTTTGCTCACGGAAGTGGTAGGGTAGTCGGATATAAAATGAGTGGTCTAGATATAGGATATTAAGAAACTAATATTTGCCCTAATTGTTTTAAGCCATTATGATGATTTGTCTTTATGGCTCATCCAGATTTTAAAAACACCCTATATTATGGGGATAATCTTGCGGTTCTTCGCAATCCCAAATACTTTCAGGATGAGTCAATTGACCTGATTTACCTAGACCCACCTTTCAACAGTCAAGCTGATTATAATATTCTTTTCAAAGAAGTAACAGGAGAACAATCACAAGCACAGATTCAGGCTTTCACAGATACTTGGCATTGGGACACAGGCAAGAAAAGCCTTTGATTATCTCACACTTGAAACCCCTAACGATGTCGCTAACTTGATTCTTGCACTACAACATTTTCTAGGAATCAATGATATGTTAGCATATCTAGTAATGATGGATATTCGGTTATTAGAACTTCATAGAGTTCTCAAATCAACAGGCTCTATTTATCTTCACTGTGATTCAACCGCTAGTCACTATCTCAAATTGATAATGGATTCAATATTTGGAATAGAGAATTTTAGGAATGAAATAATATGGAAGAGAACATCAGCACATTCAGGAGAAGGTAAAATTACTAAATATGGTAGAATACACGATTCTATCCTATTTTACACAAAGTCAAATGATTATACATTTAATCCACAATATTCTGATTATGATAAAGACTATCTTGATAAATTCTATAAAAATAAAGACCCAGATGGAAGAGAATGGACATCATCCGACCTTATGGCATCAGGAACACGAAAAGGAGAAAGCGGAAAAGTTTGGAAAGGAATCGACCCCAATATTAGAGGTAATCATTGGAAATTTACTATAGAAAATTTAGAAGAACTAGATAGAAAAGGAAGAATTTATTTTCCAAAGAAGATTGGTGGTGTCCCAAGATATAAGCGGTATAAAGATGAAGGTAAAGGTGTTCTTCTTCAGGATATTTGGACTGATATAAATCCAATACAATCACATAGTTCTGAACGAATGGGCTTTCAAACTCAAAAACCAGTTGAGTTACTTGAACGAATAATCAAAACAAGTAGTAATGAAGGGGATATTGTTTTAGACCCATTCTGTGGATGTGGTACAGCCACTATTACCGCAGAAACATTACATCGACATTGGATTGGCATTGATATTACGTTTTTAGCCATCAATCTGATCAAGAATCGAATTATAGAGTCTTTTCCTAATGCAGATTTTCAGGTCACAGGAGAACCAAAGGATGTTGAATCAGCAAGAGAACTTTCTAAAGATAGGTATCAATTCCAGTGGTGGGCACTATCTTTGATTGGTGCTAGACCAGTAGGCTCAACAAGTTCTTCACCCAGAGTTGGCAGAAAGGGGGCAGATGAGGGAATTGATGGTTGGCTAAGATTCCCCATCTCTGAATCTCAAGTTGAGAGAATTGTTGTACAGGTAAAGTCTGGACACGTTGGAATGAAGGATATTCGTGAACTAAGGGATGTTGTTCAAAGACAGGGTGCTGTAATGGGGCTATTCATTACCCTTGAAGAGCCAACAGATGAGATGGTTAAAGAAGTTAAAGCCACAGACCCATATATTGCCCCTAACTGGAATCACGAATATCCTAAAATTCAGATTTTAACTATTGAGCAGTTGCTTCACAATGCAAGACCCGACATCCCACCTACATCTAATATGTTCAGGGAAGCCCCACAAATAATCAGGAAGGAAGAGGTAATACAGAAGAAATTGGGTTAGGGTAAACCATCACGAAACCCTATCCAGTATCTTTCTCATCTTGGTTGCCTCTCTTGCTGGTGCAACATAAGAATCGGCTGTCGCAATTCTAGCCCAGCCAAACCACTGAAGCATACCCTTTAAATCAACATCTGGTTGTGAAGCAAACCAGTTGGCTCTAGACTTTCTGAATTTGTGTGAACTAAAGCCAACGACTTTATGTAGTGTTTGCCATGCGCGCGCGCTCATCAAAACCATTATTACCATCTGGTGGACCCTTCCATGTCGAAGTGACAGATTATGTATAATGCAGATGTTCTCAACTCAGCTACTATTGAGGGCATGCTTGCGGCGCCGGGAATCAAATGGCACCGCGACCCCCCAGATGTCATCGGCATGTGGCTCGCTGACCCAGACTTCCCGACAGCACCCTTCATAAAGAAGGCACTAATCAACGCAGTTCAAGACGAGGACTTACTCTATGGAACCGACGATAAGGCCAGAGAGGTCATGGCGGAGAGAGTCAATAGGAAAAACGGCTTCAAGATCACGAAGGATGATATCTACGTCACCCAGGGTGTCATCCCCGCAATGTGGCTAGCCATCCAGAACTGCGGGGCTAAGCCGGGCGACGAAATCGTTGTCACTAACCCCATGTATTTTCCATTCTTCACCGCCGTCGAAACTTGCCAAATGAAGCCCGCCTACTGGAAGATTAACGAGGAGGACGGCTACAAGTTCGACATCGAAGGCCTGAAAAAGCTAGTGAACAAGAAGACCAAGCTCATATTCGTCTGCAATCCCCACAACCCCTCCGGCCGCGTCATGACAAAGGAAGAGTTGAAGGGCATCGCCGACGTCGCAGTAGACCACAAGATCAACATCATGGTCGACGAGCTATGGGACGACATAGTATTCGACGGAAAGAAGCACATCAGCCTCGCCACCCTCAGTCCCGAGGTCGCTGACCTAACAGTGACGAGCTGGGGCATAAGCAAGACTTGGGGCCTACCCGGTCTTCAGTGCGGGTATCTCACCGCGACGCCTAAAATGAGGGAGGGACTCAAGAAGCACGCAAAGGGAGTGCTGCGCGGGTCCTCGACCCTCAGCCTCGACGCCGCCATTGCGGCACTCGACAGACACGGTGAGTACTGGATCAAGGATATCATTGACCAACTAACGAAGATAAGGGGAATCGCAACAAAGCGGTTCACAGAGATGGGATGCACCGTACCCGAGCTACAGGGAACCTACCTCATGTTCCCCAAGTTCAACGTGCAGATGACCCACGAGGAGCTCGCTAAACTTATGCAGGAAAAAGCGAAGGTCGGCCTCGGAACAGGCACGGAGTTTGGCCCCGAAGGCGAAATGCATATGAGAATGACCATCGCAACGAGCGAGGCCATTCTTGGTGAGGCCCTCGACAGGATCGAGAAGTCCCTCAAGACCGTCAAGAAGAAGTAGAGCCCAGAATAGGCTCTTTTTTCATTTTATACAACCTAGCGCAGGTTTATACTTATAATTTGTTAGAAGGATCGATGTGACTAGTTCTTACGGATGCTTCTAACGAGGCCCCTCGACTTCTGACCTGCCTTCGTGACGCTGCGGGCGGCCCTACCCCTCTGACCCTTAGAGGTCTGCTTTGGCTTGGAAATTTTTAACTTATTCTCCTTAGCTGAGGCAACATACTCCTTGAGGATCTCGACATTCTCCTCATGAGTCGATTTCCTGCGGAGGTCAACGGGGATACCGAGGATTTCTGCCTCTCCAGGGTTCAAGCCAGCCGCCTGTACCTCAGCGACGCTGAAGCCGCGGCCCTCCCTAATGGTGTCGGAACGGAAGACCATTGGTGAAATGAAGCGGGACATGGGGGTCACCTGTAACTCTTCTGCTTTCGCCTGCGTGCGCCTGGGCCACCAAACTTCTTAGGCTCCTTCCTACGGGCGTCACCGCTGAGCATGGTGCGGTCGTGCTCGATGAATGTACTCTTGAGTCTCTTACTCTTCGTGTACTTGACGAGTCCCTGAGCTAAACCCATGCGAGCCGCTTCAGCCTGGCCTAGTGGACCTCCACCCGCCACTTCGATACTTATATCGACCTTGCTGGCTACGTCGCCGGCGATGAGTATGGGCTCCATAATCATCTCGCGAGCCATTAGGGGCTCGTGGTACTGCACTGGGACATTATTGATCCTTACCCTGCCTTTACCCTCTTCGACTGTGACACGTGCCTTCGCGGTCTTACGTTTACCAGTTGCGAGTACAGGCTTTTTCTTAGTTACGGGCGCTGACAATTTAATCTACTCCCTTCTTATTCCAGCCGATGCCCTCGGCGAGTTCGCCGACGGTTGCCGATCTATTGTTGAGCTTGCTGCTATGGCACTCGGTTAGGCTCTGCTTCTCCACCTTCTCTAACTCATCGGGAACGCCAATGTGTACGTGCAGTCTTTTGTAGGCAGCGGCACCCTTTGGTATCCTGTAAGGAAGCATCCCCCGGACGGTTCGGCGAACGATCTCGTGGGGCCTCCTGTGATGGACGGGGCCCTTGCCGAAGCCTCCGACCTTTATGAATTCCTTCCAATCATCGACCAACTTTTTCTTGTTGCCGGAGATTACGACGTTCTGCGCATTAACTAGCACTATTGTTTCGCCGGCTAGGAGCCTCTTGGCGACGACGCTGGCCATCCTACCAAGAATGAGGCCGTCGGCGTCTATGACTGTCCTTGTGCTCATCTCTGATTCAACCTATTCATCGGCTCAGGCTGCCTGATGCACCCAGCCTACATCACGTCTATAATTATAAAGGTTTTCCAAAGGCTTATGCTCGCGTCGAAGCGTGATAGTCGCGTATTGGTGGGACAGAAACAGGGCTAAATGGCTCATAAATGGTAGAATGCGTAGCTTAGTTTCGTTAACAAAATAGACCTCGCGCTTGCTACTCACTGTTTATACCTTGCCCAATAGGCGAGCGATTAAGATGCGCACACACGGTGTATCATTAGGGGATGAACTCGACCTTGCATCCTACGCGACTCTTCGCCGTCTCGAAGGCTTCCCCTGCCTTTTCAAGGGATAGCCTATGTGTTATTAACTCTCTAACCTTAATCGTGCCACTGCTCGCCAGCCTTAGGGATTGGTCGAAGTTCTCTGGCTTCGCGTCATATGCACCACTCAGAGTTATCTCCCTGCGGACCACCTGAGTCATGGGGACCTCTACTGAGCGCCCGAAGATACCTATCACTGTCACTTGTCCTCGTTTCTTCACTATCTGAATGGCCTGCGCCACAGCGGAGGGTGCACCTGTAGCAACGAAGGCTATGTCAGCGCCACGACCCCCAGTCCTCTCAAGGACTAGCTTAGCAAGGTCCTCCTTCTCCACATTGAAGGTTTCAAGCCCCATTCTCTCGGCTATCTTAAAACGCTCCATATCTACGTTGACGCCGGTTATCATCACCTGGGCCCCTGCTAGGCGGAAGAGCTGGGCACTGAAGATGCCTATTGGTCCACAGCCTTGGACAACCACGAAGTCACCGAGTCTGATGGGTGTGCAATCCTTGACGAAATGAAGTGCGTTGCTGAGGGGCTCGATGAGAGCACCCTCCTCGAAGCTGAGCTCTTCGGGGAGGCGGTGTAGGAGTTTATAGGGTACGGTAACGTATTCGGCCATCCCTCCATCGGTGTGGATTCCGAAGAGGGTGGAGGCATCACAAAGATTCTCGTGACCCGAGTGGCAGTAAGCGCAGACCCCACAGGATTTTACGGACTCGGAGAGGACACGGTCACAGACAGCGTAGCCCTTTACCTGTGGTCCGATTTCCGCAACCCTCCCCGAGAACTCATGACCCATCACAACAGGGAGCCTCATTTTCGAGTAAGCCGGCGAATAGTCATAGATCCCAAGGTCACTACCGCAGATAGCGGCAGCCTTGACCTCTATCAGCACCTCGTCAGTAGCGGGTTTGGGTTTGGGCACCTCAGCGAATTCAACGCCGGGCTCTGGTTTACTTTTAACGACTGCTCTCATCACAGGCACCTTTACACAGCTATGGGACACTGATCCCGGATTAAACGCTTCCCCGACGGGCAATGCTCTAATTCCCTGCGGTGCATCCTAATCTTGAAGTCTATGGAGGATGCTGAGAAACGAGTGCTCGATGCGGTCGATGTTGATGGCTTAGTCAAATACTTGTGTGAGTTGATTTCATTTCACAGTTTGGGCGGGCAAGAGTCCCCTGCACAGAGAAACATAGCAGCAAAGATGAAGGCTATAGGCCTCAGCGTCGAGACTTGGAATGTCGACTTCGAGAAACTCAGGAGCCATCCTGCCTTCAGCATGCCCATACCTCGTATGGAGGGCATTGGTGTCGTGGGCAGCTACGGTGAGGGGTCTGGGAAGAGTCTGATAGTCAACGGTCACATTGACGTCGTCTCCCCTGGTGACGAGTCGAAGTGGAGGTATCCGCCATGGAAGGGGACGGTCTCCGACGGTAGGATCTATGGGCGTGGTTCTTCCGACATGAAAGGTGGCATAGTCGCGGCACTCTACGCGATAAAGGCGATTGTTGATACGGGATTCCAAATGAAAGGTAAAGTGATGCTCGAAACCGTCATCGGCGAGGAGGATGGAGGCGTCGGTGCCCTCGATGCTGTTCTCAGGGGCTACAGGGCTGATGCAGCGATAGTTCCCGAGCCAAGTGAGCTCAGTGCGGTCCCGGCCCATGCCGGTGTTATGGCATTCAGGGTAACAGTCCAGGGCAAGGCGGCTCATGCGAGCATACGCACAGACGGCGTAAGCGCCATCGACAAGTTCCTCCCCCTCTATGATGCTTTGAAGAGGCTTGAGGCGAAGAGGAACACCCGCATTAAAGACCCACTATACGCTGGCTACGACATACCCTCCCCCGTGAGCATAGGTAAGATCGTGGGCGGCGAATGGCCGGGGACAGTCCCCGAGAACCTCTACTTCGAGGGGCGCGTTGGAGTCCACACCGATGAGACCTGCGACCTTGTTAAGTGGCAGGTTGAGGACGCCATTAAGGTGGCAGCGGAGGCGGACCCATGGCTCAAGGTGCACCAGCCAAGAGTCGACTGGAACGGGTATCGCTTTGACCCAGCGAAGATACCTGCCCACCACCCAATAATGGAGACCGTGAAAACAGCATACAGAGAAGTTACCGGTTCCAGCCCAAAAGTTGAGGGAAAGACCTACAGCAGCGATATGCGTCTACTCGTCAACCTCGGCTCCACTCCAACGATGATCTTCGGTCCTGGGGAGCTGCGGGAGGCCCACTCAGCCAACGAGTCAGTTAGTGTAGAGAACCTAGAAAAGGCGGCGAAGACCTACACCCTAGCAATCCTCCGCTGGTGCAACCAGCCAAATTAAACGCATTTTTTTAGAGACGAGTGAAGAACCTATTACGTAAGGCGATATTGAGTTGGATGAATACTATCGGATACCTGCTTATCCAGATCATCTCTCAAGCACGACAGTATTAGCGAGGATGCTGGACGGCCTCGGATTCCGCTTCTACTGGGCGACGGAGGGGCTTAGAGCGGAGGACTACACCTTCCGCCCTGCTAAAGGCACAATGAGCGTCGAGGAGCTAGTAACCCATGTCTGGTCTCTCATGAATTGGGTGAGTAGCTCGGCATTGAACAGGCCCTACGAGAAGCCCAAGGATGGCCCAACCGCGAGTGAGGAGACCTTAAGCATAATCCATGACCTCAGGGAGGCGATGCTCGCGATGAGCGAAGAGGATCTAGGGAAGCTGCGTATACGCGATAAGCCCTTCTGGAACCTGATAAATGGGCCGTTCTCCGATGCCCTTACGCACACAGGGCAGATAAACTCATTCAGGAGACTCGCCGGTAACCCCGTTGCGGGCGCCAATGTCTTTTTGGGAGAGCCACCGAGGGCAGAGAAAGTTTAGTTCCACCCTTACTTGGTCGTGTCCGTCTTCTTTGACTTTAGGAGCGTCGCGCGCACATATTATCAATAATCGAAATTTCTAGATTCAGTTTAAATCCTCGACCTCGTTTTTCAGTGAGGGTTAGTAGTGCGCCTCGGTTTTATCGTCAACCCCGTGGCGGGGATGGGTGGTCGAGTAGGGTTGAAGGGTAGCGACGGTATAAGGACCCTGAGGAAGGCGAAGGAACTTGGCGCCACCGAGACGTCCCCCGCCAGGGCCGTTGAGACACTCAAGCACCTTACCTCCCTAAAGGGGGAGATTGAGCTTATTACTTATCCGGGGGAGATGGGGAAAGACGAGGCTCTGTCCGCTGGGTTCGAGCCAAGAGTATTAGGGAAGATCAAACCGGGTGAGACTACCTCAGCAGACACGAAAGCTGCAGCGTCCGAGATGGCTCGCTTAGGCGTAGACCTCATTTTATTCGCGGGGGGCGATGGAACCGCCCGCGACGTCTTTGAGGCCATCGACGGGAAGGTTACCGCACTCGGTATCCCAACAGGAGTAAAGATTCACTCGGGTGTCTTCGCAGTCTCACCAGCAGCAGCCGGTGAGCTTGCTGCAAAGTACCTCAGAGGAGAGGTCACATCGGTTCAGCAGTCAGAGGTCATGGACATCGACGAGGAGGCGTTCCGCGAAAATAGGCTGAGTGCACGCCTCTATGGATACCTACGAGTCCCTAGTGAGGAGTCCTATGTGCAGGGGTCGAAGGAAGCAAGCCCAACCCAGGAGGATGAAAACCTCAAGGCAATAGCCGCAGACCTCGCCGACGAAATGGACCCTGATACACTCTATGTTCTAGGGCCAGGCTCCACCATAAGCAGTGTAACGGAACACCTCCGTTTAGCTAAGACCCTCCTTGGTGTCGACGTTGTCAAGGGAGGAAAAATTGTTGCCTCGGACGTTAATGAGGACCAGATCATTAACATTGTCACCGGGAAGAGGGCGAAGATTATAGTCACCGTAATCGGCGGGCAGGGCTTCGTCTTCGGCCGTGGCAACCAGCAAATAAGCCCCAAAGTTATCCGTGCGATCGGGAAGGATAATATAGTAATAGTCGCGACTCCAGCGAAGCTAGCTACTCTCCATGGTAAACCGCTACTGGTTGACACGGGGGATCCTACGCTCGACAGGGAGCTGTCCGGCTACACTCGTGTCGTCACCGACTATGGTAGACGCGTTGTCTATAGAATCAAAGAGGTTTGACCATAGCATCCGGATTATTATGCTATGGATCGTTGACTTAATCGAGTGTGCACGATGGATTCTATCTTGGATTGTATGGACCTAGGAACTCCTCCTGCAGAATATTTCCCCCATCGATCACTATCTCTGAGCCCGTCAAGTAGCTTGACTCGTCACTTGCGAGGAAGAGGACTAGATTACCCACATCCTCTGGACTTCCCTGTCGGCACATAGGTATCTTCCTCCCGAACTCCCTCATCGCAGCCTCCGCGTTCACATCACCCAGGCTCCCCCTAATCACAAAGGCACTGGGACTGTAAACGTAGCCGGGTAGAATGCAGTTCACATTTATCATGTACTGCGCCATCTCGAGTGCCAACGCCTTTGTAAATCCAATTACCGCTGCCTTAGAGGAGCCATAAGCTGTCTGCCCACCTGCCGGTGTCCCAACCATCGGCCCTGTCACACTGCTCATGTTCACAATCTTCCCATACCTCCTATCCATCATGCCAGGCAGAACCGCCTTAGTACACCTGAACATACCGAAGACGTTGATCTCGAAGAGGCGATGGAGGAACTCCTCATCCATCTCTACCAGCTTGCGCCTTGGATAAATACCCGCATTATTAACGAGGATGTCTACAAGCATATGATCCTTAGCAATATTGGCGAAGCCCTGCTCAACATCCACTGACTTAGTGACATCCATCCGATATGCACTTGCCTCACCGCCGACCGCCCTGATCGTTTCCGCTGTCTTCTCGACAGTTTCTTGAATGTCCGCCAAACATACGGTGGCACCATTGGCCGCCAGAACCTTCGAGATGCCCGCCCCAATCCCTTGAGCTGCACCGGTGACAACAGCAACCTTACCCTCTAGCCTCTTCACTTTATCTTCCTCCTGTACGCCCTCCAGCTCATCGCCCACCTCTTCGGGTCATCGAAAGGCGTTGAGTCTACGGAATGTATCGAAGAGTTGTGAGGCGCCTTTTTGAGGATCTCCGGATCCTCATATGCCTCCTGGCAGACCTTCTTCAGCACAGCGATCCAGTAGTCGATATCCGCCTTGCTGTAGGTCTCGCATGGCTCAGGTGTGAATGGCTCGGGAACCACCCACGGGTGGTGACTAGTAAAGAAGCTCTGGACCCCAAAGTCGACAACTCGTTTATTGACCTCATTTATTCCGCAGCCAGTCTCCTCCTTCAGCTTGTCGAGGCTCCACCGGACCTGGTCGAGACGCCTACCGCCGTAGGGCTTTGTGACGCCTGGGACCTCCTTCATCCTCTCGCTGAGGTACTGGTTGTTCAGCATGCTGATCTCCGCAGCCTCCCTGAGACCGTCTGCCCCCATGGCTGCGGCCCAAGCGTAGGCACGGACCACAACCTGTAGGTTGCCTAGGAAGTCTCGCACTCGACCAATGCTGTGTGGGCGGTCGTAGTCGAGATGGTACTTATCACCTCTCTTCACTATGACGGGGATCGGGAGATACTTCGCCAGATCCTTTGTAACCCCAACGGCACCGGATCCTGGGCCGCTGCTCCCATGTGGGCTACCGAACGTCTTGTGGAGGTTGAAGAAACTCATATCGAAGCCAGCATCTCGTGCACGCGTGATACCCATTAGAGCATTGAGGTTCGCCTGGTCATAGGCACAAAGTCCACCTACCTCATGGACAATCCTCGTCCATTCGTCTATATGTGGATTGAAGATACCCGTGTCCTCGGGGTTAGTCACGAATATTCCTGCTGTGTGCTTCGAGACAGCTGCCTTGAGAGCCTCGATGCTGGGGTAACCTGTCTCGTCATCGGGATAAAGTGTAATCACCTTGAAGCCAGCCGTCGCAGGGCACGCAGCGTCGCAGGGGTGGCTGAAAATAGTCGTTATAACTTCGTTGCGCTGAACGAGTTCGTTCTGCTCCTCGTAGTATTTCCGCATTATGATAGCGTTATTGAATGCACCTGCAGATCCACCCGGTGGTTGGAATGTGAAGGCATCCATCCCGCTTATCTCTCGGAGGTAGATGTCCCCAAAACGCCACGCGACCTCTAGGAGGCCCTGTATCGTTTCCTCGGGTTGGTCAGGGTGAATCCCTGCTACCATGGCAGCGAGCTCCTCGTTGACCTTGGGACTGTATTTCATAGTGCAGGTCCCTACACCGAGGTCTATCTCCATCTCCATCCCGAGAGTCATCTGGCTCAAGCGGAGCCAGTGTCGCAGGACCTGGGGTTGGCTGATCTCGGGAAGATTCAGTGGCGTGTTGCGTTTCATCCCCTTTGGTATGAGTGAGTCCGTTTCTCCTACCACATCTTGTATCTCAGGCTCCACCCTTGGCAAGATGACGCCCCGTTCACCTTTTGCTCCAAGTTCATGTATCAATGGCTCGCTCCAGACCGGGGCATGATATGGACGCACATTAACATCAGTCATCGAAGAATCGCCTCCAACTCCTCAGCAAACTTATCTATGTCTCCCTTGCTGTGAACCTCGGTTACGCAGGTCAGTGCGGATTGTCCAAGTTCAGGGAACTCTCTAGAGATGTCTTTGCCGCCGAGGATGCTCTTAGTGAGGAGTATCCGGTTAACCTGGTTGACTTTCTTACTAGTGGAGTCGATGCATAGAGGGAATTCGGTGAAGAAGCAAGGGAATTTTACATCTACATTGTCGATCTCGGATAGCTTCGTAAATGCATAGTGGCTCTTCTGTAGTATTGCCTCACCAACATCTCTCATTCCCTGGGGACCGAGCAGACTCATATAGACGGCGGCTATTATGCCGTGGAGGGCGGTGGTTGTGCCGACCCAGTCCTTCGCCTTCTCGCGGGCCATATAACTTGTCCGCTCATACGCTGCTTGCCCAAAACCACGTTCACCACTCTCGACGGTATCAGTTATACTAATGATGCGCATCGGATATTCGGCGACATACCGTTCCTCGTCCCGACTTGCTATGAATCCAGCGAGGCCGCCTCCCGCCATCATGTGGACGCCGAGTGGCTGGACCTCCCCACATACGATATCAGCACCGTAGTCACTTGGTGGAGCGAGGATCCCAAGGCTTATTGGGTCGACTCCTACGACGACTTCCGCACCAGCCTTATGCGCTATATCAGCTATTTCCTCTCCTTGATCCTCGATAACGCCGAGGTAACCGGGGTTCTCGAAGTAGACGCATGCTGTCGACGAGCTGATCTTATTCCTGAGGTCTTTAAGATCGAGTGCGCCAGTCCTCTTATCATAGTCTATTTTTATTACCTTGATTGCTCCGGGTAATTCGGTTGGATTGCAAAAGTTGGTTACGACAGATAGGCGAGCAGGACTCATACTCGCGGGTACAAGAACCTCCTTTCTGCGAGTGAGACGCGAAGCCATCCTGACCGCGTTGCCAGCACCGCTCCCCCAATCATATGTCGGTATGCCACTTACTTCCATACCTACCAACTCGCAGATGAGACTCTGGAACTCCCAGTTCGCCTGGAATCTGCCGAGGTCACTATAGTAGCCACCTGCGTAGGCGGTCAGAAACTCGCCACGGCGTGCTATCTCGTCGCATACCTGTGGTATGAAGTGATTCCAGCAGCCTCCACCGAGGAAACTGAGGGTATCCCAGCAGGACCTGTCCTTATCCAGAATATCTGAGACGTGTTTCTTGAGGTCTTGCTCAGCAGGCAACGACTCGGGTAAATTCATATTTCTTTTTAAAAGGAGATTATCAGGGATCATTTCAGCATAGAGCTGATCCGTGCTCTCCGCGCCAACGATTCTGAGCATCTCCGCCCTTATCTCTGGGACGGAATTAGGTATGTATGGGTGAGGCTTCTTAGCCAAGGTTAATCTGGTTTCTATGTGAGGCTCTAAGGGGCTATATCTATGACGGTTCTCACGGCATAGATAAGGTGAGTATCAAGTATCTATTTCGCTGGGCTGACAACAGCCGCTAGGATACTCGTCGAGGCGCATACAAGCTTGATGTCAACCTTCTTCTTCTCTTCTTCAGACTCATCCTTTCCAGCTCTATAGATGCGGTAAACGTCGGTGTTACACATGGCACATCGCGTAAGGACCCTCGATATGTGAATTTAAAGAGATTCAGGATCGGTGAAAGGTATTGGAAATCTATTTCGGTTACGTCTAAATACGGGGAGAACTTCATGCCTGCATGGAATTTAGTCTTTACATCAGACCAGCAAATACATATCCGGACATGCTGGAGCTTTCAAGGTACGCCGAGGAACTTGGCCTCTTCGGTGTCTTCCTGAACGATCACATAGAGGGGCTTAGTGGGGATCGTAGGGAACCTTACCTCGAGGCCTTCACCGCCTTAGCGGGGATAGGCGTCGAGACTAGAAAGATCAGGATCGGACACATAACCCTCTTTAATAGCATGAGGAACCCCGCTGTCCTAGCTAAGATGATAACGACGCTAGACGTGATGACGAGCGGACGATACGAGACAATACTTGGGGCGGGATGGAATGAACCAGAGTACCTAGGCTATGACCTCATGGGAGGTGGCGCAGGAATGCCTGAGGCCGGTGAGCGAGTTACTCGACTCAAGGAAGCCACCCAGATTCTGAGGGGCATGTTCGACAACGAGGTCTTCAGTTTCAAGGGCAAGTACTGGAAGCTCAAGGAGGCGGTGAATGTACCGAGCACTGTTCAGAGGCCAATGAGGCTCAGCGTGGGAGCCAGACAACCAAGGATGATCAGCATCGCCGCGAAGTTCGCTGATGGCATGAATGGGAGCGGGAATATGAACGCAATCAGAGGCTATTTGAAGACTCTCACACCAGAGCTAGAGAAGAACGGAAGACGGATGAGGGACTTTTACCTCCACGGCTTCACGACCATAACTCCGACGAAGACACAGGCGGTAACTGACGAGATCCTGAAGAAGATCGCGAAGGATAAGATCATCAAAGATGTGGCGGAAGACGTCTTCATTGGGACCCCTGATGTATTGGTTGAGAAGCTTCGTGCCTGCAGCGACCTCGGACTAAAGATGATGATTGTGATCCCACATAGCAGCATTCCGAGCGAGATTAAGGAGACCTGCGCCACCCTCAGGGATGAGGTTTTCCAGCAACTGTAACTTGCGATCAATATTCACATAACAAAATAAATAGAAAAACCCGGATCGCCTAAGGGATAGATAGCTATCCCAGTTATTTTCCGGCGGTTAAAATAGGGTTGTAAGCCATCGAAGGTAGGTCGAACGTCTTCGCTACTACGGCGTCCTCGAGTCCCTTAACCCTATTCCTGAGCGTAACCTCTGTAGTACCCGCAGCTTCCGCGACCTCCTTCTGTGTCCTCTTGTCCCTGTTTTTCACACAGCTGAGGTAGAGGGCGGCAGCTGCGAGACCCCTGGGGTCCTTCCCAGATAATTCCTGTCTAGCCTTCGCTTCCCTGAGTATCTCGACCGCGATCTGTTCAGTTACCCTCTTCAGATTAAGTTTGGAGGCGATCCCCGGCACAAACTTCTCCGATTCATTGAGAGGCATCTTCATTCCCAGGTCCTTAAGTAGCAGTCGATAGGTCCTCGCCACATCTCCGACGTCACGATGACTCTCAGCTGATATGGTCTTAAGCGGCCTAGGTATCCCATGCATGCGACATGAGGCGTAGATGCAAGCCGCGACGAAAGAGTCGATGCTTCTACCCCTTATCATGTCCCTGTTCAAGGCCTTCCTGTATAGAGTCGCGGCATTATTCTTCGCGTTCTCAGGAAGGTGAATAGCTGTGGAGAGTCTGCTAAGCTCAGCCATGGCGATGCTCAGGTTCCTCGCCTGGGTATCGTTCACCTTCGACCGGTTGTCATACTTCTTCAGCCGGTACATCTTGTCGATCGCCTTCATGTTCAGGGGTTTCCCAGTTCCGTCCCTCAGACAGTTGAAGCTTGTCGACATACCCTGATCCCAGAGGGAGGGGGTTAGGGCGTGGCCAGCCCTAGATCTGCTAATCTCGGAGAACTCGAAGGCCCTCCACTCGGCTCCGGAATCTATAATCGAATCAATGACGAGCCCACACTCCGCGCAGACCTCTTCGCCAGCTTCCTGATCCCTGATTATACGAGTACTTTGACACTTCGGACATACGTGACTAAACGCTTCTTCCATTTTTCACACGCTCCATAGTTCAAAAATTGTCCTGAAGAAGCTCATCCCCTGGCTCTGATACTAGAGGACAATTGAGATAAGGTAACTCCGAGTGGGGGTTCATGGTTACAAACACTGAGCCACCACGGTCGAGATGTAGGAAGAATTCCTCGAAATCTAACTCGCGCGTCTCCCTTATCTCGACATCGTCCTCGTCTTCGCCTAAATAATAGACGACGAGCTGCGATCCCTGCCACACTACAGTCGGCCACAAATTGTCCTTGCTCCTTAGTATGAGCCTCTTCATGACACACGCCTGAACTTAGCTCCGGTGTCGCAGGGATAACCTTAGATCAGTAACAATAGAACGTACATATTGATTGTAACAAATGAACGAACAATTTAAAAGATGGATGGAAAGAACAAAACCATGGCTACCGAGAGGCTCGCAGGCAAGCTAAAGAGCTTTGGACTCGAAAAGGAGGAGGCAGAAATTTACGTCTTCCTTTCAGCATCGGGTCCAACACCCGCGCGAGTTGTCGCCAGGAGATTCAACTTAAACCGCATGAAGGCTTACAGGAGCCTAAAGGTGTTAGAAGAGAAGGAGTTCGTCCAGCGAGTCATGGGGAGGCCTGTCAAGTTCATCGCTGCCCCACTGAGAAGTGTCATAGACCGTCAATTGGGGGGTCTCCGCCAGACGCTCACCGATCTCGAGGTAAATCAGGACACCTTCATAAGGGAGTGGGAGAACCTTGCCCGTGGTTCGGAGCAGCGTCCAGAGGAGCCGAGGTTCCGCATATTCCAGGGTAGACAGCAGGTTCTCGAACTTCTCCTTGAAATGTACGACAGGACCCATGAGACAGTCAGGCTTGTCACAACGACAAGTGACCTCGCTCGCCTCAGTCTATGGGGGCTTGATGACAAACTGAAAGCGTTAAACAGGCAAGGGAAGAAGATCAGGATTCTCACCCAAATTGATATAGAGAACTGGAAGGAAGTTGAGCCATACAGTAGCTTTACTGAGACCCGTCACATAACCCTCCAGAATCCGATAAGATTCGCTATAATCGATAAGGGGGAAGCCCTCACAACAGTCGCCATGGACGACTCCATGAGCATGACTACGAATTCCGACACAGGCCTTTGGACAGACGCGCCAAGCTATGTGGAAGCCCTGGGGATATTCTATGATGCACTTTGGAGCCTTGCCCCAGATGCAGAGCTCGTTATAGAGTCAATCAAGACGGGGGAAGCTACACCTGAAATCAGGACTTATACTACGCGAGAGGAGTATGCGACAATCTTCAGTGAGATGATAGCTAAGGCCAGTCAATCAATAGACATTATCGCTAGGAACGCGACAACGCTCCCTGTACCGCTCTCCATGCTTGAGGATATGGCGAGAAATGGTATCAAAATGAGGCTATTAACCCGAACAGATAATGAAACTTTACCGGAGGTGAGTAGAATCGCAGACACCCCGATAGTTGTCTCGGAGAACGCTGCCGTTACCGACCTCGTATTCGTAGCAATTGACGGAAAGGAGGTCCTCCTCAACGTGCCATACGCCGTATCGCAGAATCGCACCATCTGGTCCAATATGTCTGCATATGTGGGGACGATGATGCTTGTTTTCAAGGACTACTGGGAACTTGGCAAGCCTCTGCAGGAGAGACTTCGTCTCGCAGCCCAACGGAGGAGGGCCGAGCTTCTATCAAAGAAGATCAAGGTTGGATTTGAGGAGGCTGGTTGGGAAGCTGAGGCCCCAGGTATTGTCATCGGGAAATCATCCAAGAATTATGACTTTGACATCCTTGCCATGGACCCCACCATCGAGGATAGTCGCCTCTGTATAGATGTCGTCTTAAATGAGCCGATCTACAACAAGATTATTGAGAAGAGCAATGTTATCCCCGACATCGCCTCTGCGAGATACCTCATCGCCTCCCTCATGCCCATCAAGACTGAGGAACTAAGACTCGCCGAGCTCTATCGCATAAGGATCATTCACTCAGACACAGAGGAGGCGCTCGTCTCCGCGGTCATTAATTTAGCCCAGAAGTAGTCTTCTCCAAACCCTTTTATTCGAATCATTGTTTGGATAGCTTACATCCCTGTTGGGAGGATGAAACATGGGGTATTGCTTTGTTGAGCCCCCGAATATGGGGGATAGTTGAATGGGGAATCGTATTCTTAGCCACTAGATATCCATCCGAGACTACGATTTATGGATCATCGAAACGAGAAAAGTATCAAGGAGTATCCATTTATGCCTGAAATGACTGGCGCTGAGGCTTATGTGAAGGCGCTTGAGAGGGAGGGCGTCGAGTATCTCTTCGGTATTACTGGCGCTGCGATCATGCCAATATGCGACGAACTGCTTAATTCGAAGATCCGCTACGTCGGCGGAGTCCATGAGCAAGGCTCCACTCACATGGCGGACGGCTACGCGCGCGTCTCCGGAAGACCCGGCGTAGTGCAGGTTACGAGTGGCCCGGGAGCTACGAACATAGTAACAGGCCTCGCAACTGCACAACTCGACTCTTCGTCCGTCGTTGCACTCACTGGGCAGGTCCCATTAAACATGGTTGGCACAGACGCCTTCCAGGAGGTTGATATAATAGGTATCACCGCCTCCGTCACCAAGCATAATATACAGGTCATGGAGGCTGCGGAGATACCGCACGCCATCAAGTCAGCATTTTATCTCTCTTCTACGGGGAGGAAGGGAGCAGTACTTGTCGACATCCCAAAGGACACTCAGACTGACAGGGCAGATATGATCTTCCCAGATAAGGTCGAGTTCCGTGGTTACCACCCTGGTACTGACCCTAATCCTCAGGAGATATATTGGGCTGCGACTCTACTCTCGAAGGCGCGTAGACCCGTCATTATTGCGGGCGGGGGAGCGATAGCTTCGGGAGCAACGATGGAGTTAGTTGAACTCGCTGAAATGCTCCAAGCGCCTGTAGCTCACAGCTTAATGGGTAAGGGGGCTATACCAAGCAACCATCCACTATGCCTCGGTCTCTGTGGCATGCATGGACGCATCGAGGCAAACTACATAGTACCAGAAGCCGACGTCCTCCTCGTAGTCGGGGCACGCTTCAGCGACCGCACAACAGGTGCCCTCAGTGGCTTCGCTCCAAACGCGAGGATAATTCACATCGACGTCGATCGGAGTGAGATAGACAAGAACGTTGACAGCATCACCCGCATAGTTGGGGACGCTAAGATAGCTATCAGGGGAATTAGGGAGAAGATCGCCCAGCAGAGATCTACAATGCCAACTGATGTCGTTCTTGTGAAGCGTATAGCGGAGCTCAGAGCACAAACAAACATCTTGGACAGCGACTCACCACTCTCGGGTCCAGAGGTAATCAAGGCTATCAGAAGGGCGATGCCACCAGATAGCATTGTGGTCACCGATGTGGGGCAGCACCAAATGTGGGCGGCGCAGCACTACGATGTCCGAGGCCCAGGTGAGTTCTTCACAAGTGGGGGACTAGGCACGATGGGATGGGGCACACCAGCAGCCATCGGGGCTAAGGCTGCGAGGCCGGATCTCCCTGTCCTCAACATCTCGGGAGATGGCAGTTTCGCTATGACGGAGAACAACTTAGCACTAGCCGTCGATGAGGGATTTCCCATAACAGTCGTAATACTAAACAACGGCGTCTTAGGAATGGTCGCCCAGTGGCAGCGCCTATTCTACAACCGTAGATATAGCACTATAAAGAGACCAATGCACCCAGATTTCGCGAAGCTCGCCGAGACCTATGGGGCAACGGGGGTAAAGGTGGACTCTATAAAGGAGATAGAAGTAGCCATCAGGCGAAGCGTCAAAGAGAAGCAGACAACAGTAATCGATGTTCCGATAGACCCCGAGGAGAATGTCTACCCTATGATCCCACCGGGCATGGGACTCAAAGATATCCTCCTAGGAGGCGCATGATATGCCGCTGCATACAGTCAGCTTCCTTGTCGAGAATAAGCCTGGCGTCCTTTTCAAGGTCTCCAACCTCTTCAGGCGTAGAGGATACAACATTACTAGCCTAACAGTCGGTCCAGTCGAGGGGAGCCCTCTAAGTAGAATGACTGTCGTCGTCGACGCGGAAAGTCGTGTCCTCAACCAGATAGTGGAGCAACTCGACAAGATGGTCGATGTTGTCAAGGTAAAGCGCCTCGACCCCATCAGGACGCTGAGTAGGGAACTTCTCCTGATTAAATTGAAGACTTCAGACCCAATTGCGCGAATCGAAGCTGTTAACACGGTGAACGCTTACCACGGTCTTATACTCGACGTTGAGCCTGAGATATTAATAGCCGAGGTCACTGGACCCACCGATGAGATTAATGAGTTCCTGAAGCGGATCGCTCCAATTGGGATAGAGGAGATGAGTAGGACTGGGGCAGCCGCCATCGAGAGGGGAAACGTTAAACTCGCCTAGGCTTCAATCGCTCATTTCTCAGCCATTCTGATGGATTGTTTGTTACTATAATCGTCAGTTCTTAATACAAGCGGCGCATTAATCTCCCCCCATGTGCCAGCTTGTCGGGTATATTGGCTATAGGTCGATAGCGCCGCTCATACTCAACGCTCTCGAGCTACAGGAAGGTTACTTCGGCGCACACGCCACAGGTATGGGTGTTATTGATCCCAAAGGTAAAATACAGATTCAGAAGGCAACGGGACCAGTCATCTCAGTGAAGAAGTCTACCATTATAACAAAACTCAAGGGAAATGTAGGTATCGGCCACAGTAGGTACAGTTCCATAGCCCGCGAGGACCCCCGCTGCGACATTGACACAATGTGCCACCCCTTCACGAATGATGCTGGAGATATTGCTATGATGCACAACGGTAATATCGCCAACTTTAAGGAACATTGGGCTAAACTCAAACTCGGTCATAAATTTAAGAGCTACAATCCCTCTGTCGACTGGATAACTGACAGCGAGGTAGCTGTCCACATGATTGATGAGGAAGTGAAGAAAGGCGCCGGATTCGACGAGGCACTACGCATTGTCATGCCAAAGTTAACAGGTCAAGTCTTACTCTGCCTCATAAGCGAAAGGGAATCCGACACGATCTGGCTCGCAAACAGGTGGCAGCCCTGCTACATAGGCATCGGCAAGGATGAAGTTATGTGGGCTAGCAGCAAGGTTGGCCTCGAACCTGTCAAGAGTGACCTGAAAAAGATCTACCAGACACCGAAGAACTCCCTCATAAAGCTTACTCGTGGCAAATCCGACGTCGAAGTCCTCGACCCTGATTACAAGGTCGCTGATTTGAAGCTGAATAAGAGGATACTCAAGGAGGGGATCCTTAGCATCCTCGGCGTATCAGATCTAGACTTCCATCGCCTATGGTACTCCCTAGATAAGACTCATTGGGCGAAGGCTTACGGTCTAGACCAAGAGGAATGGGATGTCCTATGCCGTGACTATGGAGTTAGTATCGTAAACCCTCTCATAGATACCCTAGACGAACTTATCGAATCGGGCAAAGTCAAAAAAAGCATCGACTACCGCCGTGAAGGTTGCACCGCAAAGACGCCACGGTTCCTCTTCAGCCTTGCTTGATTCTCATAATTGGTTAGACTATTTTAAGATTCACAAAGATTCTAAAACCATAGTGACTGAGAAAGTAGATGTCAAGTTCTACGATCCTCCTCTGGTATCATGCGCAAGGGCATTTTCTAATCTTTGCGAGTTGAGAAAGGAACTAACTCGTGTTATTCTTAGCTTCTTTAATATCAAGAGAGAAATACCTTACATCGAAAAAGATGTTTATCTTTACCCTCGTCCTGCTATTCTGTCATCCTTTATATCGCGCTCGCTCCGTTAGCCCCCTAGGGGTTACTTTGGAGTTTGCTAAATCTACAGGAGTATCACTAGATTGTGCCATACTTGGCATATACAGCGCTGAGTGTGGAACCCTTTAGTAGCTCCTTTCTAGTTTTTCTTTCGCTAGTAGCTTTTTCAAGGGCACGCTCCACCGCCTCCTCTGCTGCAGTGTCAGGGACCACTGTGACCCCGTCAATATCGCCTACTATGAGGTCCCCCTCCTCGACGTTGACTCCCCCGCACCTGATCCTACATCCGTAGCCAATGGAAACTACCCGCCCCTTGCTACTTATCGGGCGTACGCCAGCAGCAAAAACAGGGAATTTCATCTCCTCGATCTGTCCAATATCTCTGGAGAGACCATCGATGACAGCGCCAGAAGCCCCCCTGATTCGTGCTGCGGTGGAGAGCAGCTCACCCCAGAGGGCAGCTGATGTTGAGCCATTAGAGGCGACTACCATGAGGTCATCTTTCTTCAGAGCGTCTATTCCTTCGAGCTGAAGTTTGAAAGTGTCCTGTTCAGGTTCGTGAATGTCAACCATAAGCATCGTGTGGGCGTTCCCAACTATGACTGCTCCAGGGTACATCGGGCGTATCGATTCCGCCATGCACTGATTCCTTATTCCCATTCCATCGAGGACGTCGCTTAGTAAACTTGAGTTTAGCCTCTCCCGGATAAACTGAAGATCGACCTTACCCTTCTTGAACAAATCAATCGTTTAAAAATGACCTTCTCGGTTTTAACATCTATTAGAGTCACCCAAATCCTTTTAGGAGGTCGGGTTATTTAGCACGGAGAATTCAATCTGGAGGACTATTTGATTTGGTTGAAGTCCCCCTGCTGTTCTGGGTCCTATTTCATCTCATTATCATATTATTACTTGTATATGACCTCCTGCCAAAGAAGAAACAACCAACGCTTCATAGTAATATTATCTGGAGTATACTAATAATTGGTATCGCTGTCTCACTAGGTGGATATATTTACCTAAACTTTGGGCAGGAGGAGGGTATAAAGTATGTAACCGCTTATGTCACAGAGCTCGCTCTCAGCGTCGATAACTTATTCGTCTTTATAGTGATCTTCAGTTATTTTGGTGTCCCTTTTGCGAAGCAGCATAAGCCCCTATTCTTCGGGATACTTGGGGCCATTTTATTAAGAGCTACCTTCATCTTCGTGGGCGTCGACCTCATCGAGAACTTTAATTGGATAATATACGTCTTCGGAGTAGTCCTTCTCTATTCAGCGTACAAGCTTCTCAGAGGAGGCAATGAGGCGACGAACCCTGGTGACAACTTCGTTGTCAAGTTCGCAAAGAAATTCTTACCAATATGTGAAGAATACCATGATGACCAGTTCTTGGTTAAAATCGATGGGGTTCTAAAATGCACTCCTCTCATCATTGTCCTGCTCGTCATAGAGACGACGGACATTCTGTTCGCCCTTGATTCGGTACCAGCAGTACTTACGATTACAGGTGAGTTCTTCACAGCGTATACGAGCAATATAATGGCGGTCTTAGGGTTACGAGCCCTTTATTTTGTAGTTGCTCACGCTATGAGTGAACTTAAGTACCTGAGTAAAGGTCTCGCCTTGGTTCTCGCATACCTAGGTGTGAAAACATTCGCTACATTGTTTGGAATTGAGGTGCCAATACTTTGGAATATGGGTATAGTGCTTGGAATCATCGGGTTTTTCATATTAATTTCCCTCTTCTTCAGAGATAAGAAAGCGGATGAGGAACCACAGATGGTCAGCTAGCCTCGCTATTATCTAATACGGATTCTTAGAAAAGATCATTAAGAGTATTATGGCGGGTTCGGAGGGATTTGCCTAAAATTTTATTCCATTAGTATTTAGATAGAAGGAAATAAGTGCGCGCGTTTCTCCCTGATTTTTTTTAAAAATTAGTTATCGAATTAGAATAAGGTCTTAACCCAATATTGCATGCGCGATAAATATATCGTCAGTTAATTGAATAATTGGGGTGATGAGTTGTCTAAAGTTCTGTTTAGCTGGTTTTCTCAGAAGAGGGGTAATCAGATCATCGAATTAGCTAGGAAACATTTCGCGCTGACTAAAGATGTAATCGGGAATCTGAACAGAATGATCGAGGCGTCATTGAAGGGAAATTCGGAGGAAATTGAAAAATACTTTTGGGATCTGCATCAAGAGGAACATGAAGCCGACTTAATAAGAAAAGAGCTGATAGATAAAATGTCTGTGAGTGAGATGTTTCCCGAGGAGAAGATGGATATAATCGATCTAACCAGGGCAATCGACTATATTGCGGATAGCGGCCATGAGGCGGGTTCACTCCTGAGCGTGTTGGATTTACAAAAGGTACCAGTAGAGTTGAAGGACATTATCTTAGATATGGGTAAGACGGATTATGCGTGCGTCGAGGCCCTCACTGAATGCTTCAGTTATATGAGGCTTAACCCAAAAAAATGCATTGAGTTGACGCAAAAGGTTGAAAACATTGAGGAAGAAGTCGATATGCTCCACGCTAAATCGAGGATTAACTTCGGAAAACTCAAGTTCGTCGATTGGGAGCCGGGGCCTCTATATTTATTGATTGAATTTGTGGACTCACTTGAGTTAGTTTCAGACTGGTGCAAGAACACCTCTGACATCATAAAGGCGATTGCTGTTAAAATCCAGTAAGCCAGTTACTTTCAGAAAAAAGGTTTCTAACTCGTTTGATTTCATTGATATTTTGACTATTTCCCGTGGCGAACTTGTTCGTATAGGTTTCTTCGTCGTACCCTATTTGCATTTGGCCCCACGAGTTTGAAGCCCCAACTCACCTCATCATTGACAGCCATGTTCACTTCTCTGAACAGAATCAGCAGCATAATTGGTAGCATGAACCATCCTCTCATGAAATCTGGGAAACTGTTCCAGAGGAAATGAAGCGGGATGACGACAAGGAGACCGGGGAGAAGGTCCGTCACCTTCATATTGCCTCGGAGAGCCAGAGCTAATCCAAGTGTCCTAGCAGCGATGGCGGTCCAGGCAATTTGACAGAACGTCGTTGTGACTCTCGCCAATAGGGCGAGGGGAATGCTGCTGGGGTTACCGTAGAAGAGGTAAAGCATGTTTTCAAGGGAGGCAAAACCAGCCCCAACTGATGCCCCATAGATCATGCCGTCAAGATGGCTGTTAATCCCAGAGCCGAAGACCTTACCTTTGGCAAAAAGATATACCCCAAATAATTTGAGGGGCTCCTCCACAAATGCGCCTCCAGCGACTCCAAGGTAGGGGTAAAGTAGGGGGTTAATGAGGTATGAGAGCAAACCGGCTATTGCACCCCAACCAAATAGGTAAACTACGAGGCTAATCGGTTCGGGGTCGTAGCGGTCGTTCTGTAGAAACCAGGCTACGATGACGATG
>Ga0187878_1000261_pt1 | contig 64973 bp, 68 predicted proteins | sample June2016WEW_17_1_FD_132979 | JGI IMG/M metagenome (GOLD analysis project Ga0187878, IMG submission 132979) | Peatland microbial communities from SPRUCE experiment site at the Marcell Experimental Forest, Minnesota, USA - June2016WEW_17_150 | ecosystem: Environmental > Terrestrial > Soil >... | reverse complement strand
TCAAAGAAGAGCTCGGCCTGGATCACTATGAGGGTCGCAACTGGCAAGGCTGGCATCATCACGTAACGATGGTCATGCTCGCGCACGCCTTCCTCACGCTGGAAACCTTGCGCAGCAAAAAAAGCTTCTGGGTGGACCCTGCCGAGGACGCGACGTGAGATTCAGTATCTGCTGTTCACATGGACCGGCGTCTGCGCCTACTGCGGCGCCGAAGCCAAGAGTTCGCGCAGTCCGTAAATACGTGACGTTGTAATCTTAGGAATGCTGTCGGTGCCGTCGTACCGGGAGAGTGGGGAGCGCAAGGAGGAATGGTACAAGGCGAATGGCTTCGAAAAACGTTTGATCACGTCGAAAGGACGGGCCGGACGGGCGTAGCGATGCCTCGGAAATCGAGCGAATCGCGCGTGAGCGCATCCTTGGAGAGTGAGCGGGGGTATTGACATCTAATAAAAGATATATCGTACTAGTGCTGTCGTCCTAAGGACGACAGCACTAGTACGCGCAGAATATCTTGCAAGGGCGCAGAACCTCCATCGCCGATGCACTCCAAGAGCGGCTCGCTGCCGAGAACCGGCGTGTGCTGTCGGATTGGCGTGCGGTCCTTCTGTTGCGGAGAGCCTCGCTGGAGATTCCGCTCGACGACCGCCGCTGGAAGACGCCACCGCACGATGTGATCGAGATCCGGCCCATTCTGAACCGGCTCGGCAAGGCAGCCGAGTTGGTCCCCCCGGAGGACTTCCCGTTCCTTTATCGGGTCAATGCGCCCTACGCCCGGAGCGTCACTGTGGAAGAGGAAGAAGTGCTGATGGAGCTTCATCCCTATGCCGCCCTGAGCCACATCTCCGCTCTCAGCTTCCACCAGATGACAGAACAACTGAGCAAGGATATCCACGTGTCCATACCGGACGATGGCTCTCGTGGATTCTTGCCGGTGGGCACCAGGCCGAAAGACTGGGAAGGCATCGCGCTAGTTCGCGGGCGGGTGGCCGATTCCATTTTCGGTCGAAGGATTCACTGGCACCGGCTCGTCGGCAAACGCATTTTCGAGACGTCCGCATCCGATTACCACGGCTATCCGGTCCGCGTCACAACTCCCGAGCGGACTCTTCTGGACGGTCTCCTGCAACCGGATTGGTCCGGCGGCTTTGCCAATGTCCTGCGCGCCTGGGCCGGATACCGGGACCTGATCGATCTGAACGCGCTGGTGAAGTACGTGGATCGGTTGGGGGTGCAGATATTGCGCCAGCGCGCCGGCTTCCTGATGGAAGAACTCGGGCTCGGGCATCCTGCGCTCGATGTATGGGTCACGCAGGCCCGGCGCGGCGGGTCGAGCAAGCTGAATGGAGGGGCGGAGTTCTCGCCGCAATTCAGCGAGCGCTGGCAACTCTCGATCAACGCCCCGATTGATGTTCTGCGTGAAACCCGCACGTGAAACTCACCTATCCCACGTCGCTGCGCGGCATCGGGGAGTGGGCTGCCTCGAATTGGATGAGAGTTGCGGAAGCCAAGTTCCGATTCGCTCAATACGGCATACTCCAGGCGGTTGCCGACTCGCGCACTCTCAGCCAGGTACTGGCATTCAAGCGTGGCAACGCCCTGGACTTTGTCTGGCAGCCGAACCGCAGCACAAAAGACCTTGATTTCTCGTCCCGGGATTCGACGCTCACTGCGGAACAGATCAGGACCTTCTTGACACCGAGTCTCGAACGGGTTTCCAGGAGTACGGGCGTCTTGTACCGCGTCCAGAAAATGGAGCAGCAGCCTCCGGGTCCCGACCGGAGCTTCATCACATTTGAGGGCACGATCGGGTACGCCCTCCCGGAGGACCGGCGCAACCGACAGCTCATCCAGCGGAACAAGAGCTCAAGGGCGACGGTGCCCCTGGACGTGAGTCTCAACGAGCCGATCTGCGGGATCGTGGAGGTTGACATCGCAAGCTCGAACCTCCTGCAAGTCTGTCAGCTGGAGGATATTGTGGCGGAGAAACTCCGCGCACTGCTCCAGCAACCCCTGCGAAACCGGTGCCGGCCGCAGGACGTGCTCGACATCGGTGTTGCGGTGCGAGAGAATCCAAACCGGGATCTCAAGCTCACGGCGGAATTCCTCCTGGAGAAGGCCAACGCCCGCAGCGTCCCCGTGTCGCGCGCGGCCTTTCACCAGGAAGAGATTCGGAGCCGTGCTTTCGAGGGGTACAACGAGCTGAAGGAGACGACACGCAACACCTTCATCGAATTCGAAGAGGCATTCTCAATCGTATTGAGCCTCGTCGATAGAATGCCACTGGCCGATCGGACTTCGCTCGCCCTCTGAGCGTAGCGCCGGCCAGGAGTCGATCCTCACACTGCCTCGCAGCGTTCCGCTTCGCAGCCACCTTTCCCAATCCGAGCCGGCCCTCACCTTCGGCCTCGGCAAGCGCGACAAAGCCGGCCGCGCCGTCCTCACCTGGCCCAGCGGCCGCATCTGGGAGTGCACCGAGGCAAGGGCGTCCGGGATACGGGGGGATTCTGGAGCGCACTTGTGTGCCGTGGGGCCGCTTGAGTGCTGATGCTAGTTCAAGGTCAAAGATAGTGTTTTGAGCCAATCGAAGCAGGTCATCGGCCGGACCACGTCCGGCTGATGGTGGAGATTTCGAAGGCCCACGCAGACCTGATTGACGACGGCATCTGGAGAGCCGAAGATACGGTTGCTGATGTAGTCCTCGCGCAAGTGATCCCAGATGTGTCCCACCGGATTCAGTTCCGGGCGGTAGGGCGGCAGCCGCAGCAAGTGCATCGGCGGCGGAATCTGCAGGCCGGCGGCGGTGTGCCATCCCGCCAGTAGGCGACCCGGCTTCTCCCCTGAGCTCGACGCTCGACGATCCGCCTCGCGAGCGTCGCGGTCACAAGGCTATGCCGCCGCGATTGGCTGAACGTCCATTTCGATCCGCGAGAGCGAGGCGCGGGCGACATCGAGATCGTAAGCGGACTGGAGGTTCATCCAAAACTCCGCCGTCGTCCCGAAATAGCGCGCCAGTCGAAGAGCGGTGTCCGGAGTAATGCAACGCCGTTCATTGACGATCTCGCCGATCCTAGTTGGCGGCACGCGAAGGTCGCGGGCGAGGCGATTGATGCTTACGCCGAAATCGGCCATGAACTGCTCACGCAGGATTTCCCCTGGGTGCAAGGGCGTTCGCGACACTCGCTTGGGCATATCGTTTGGTCTCCCAGTTAATGGTAGTCGGTGATCTCCACGTCATGCGCGGTGGCCCTCCCGGGGCTCCAATCGGCTCCCCGGCAGAACTCCGAGATCGGCCTCTTACCACGCAGGAGTTGCCTGCGCACCGCGGTCGAGCGCACGCGCCCATCGAAACGTGTGAGAATTGGGCCTGATGCAGCGCTTCGATCGAATCACGTGGAATCCCAACCAGATGAACGGGCAGCCGTGCATCCGCGGGATGCGCTTGACCGTGCGCAGAGTCGCTGAGGCGGTGGCTCTGTATCCCAATCGGGATGACTTCTTTCGGAACTACCCCGAGCTGGAGCCGGAGGACGTCCGGCAGGCGCTCGCGTTCGCTGCCGTCAATCCCAAGGAAGGTGCACCGCAGAAGATGCTGCGGAAAGTCGGCTTCTTTCATTACGGAGATGAACATCAGTCCGACCCGCCTGGGTCGCTGCGCGCTGCCCTAACTGAAGCTTCACAGCAAGAAGACCTGAGTGACTGTCTTATCGTGGCACCGGAGGCGTTCAATATTCGAAACGGGTATTTCAGTTCCAGCCCCTGCCGCGATCCGTCCATCAAAGAATCGCTGGTACAAATATCGGTCGAGTTTGACATTGCACTTGTGGTCGGATTGGTTGAGGAGGGCTGTGCTGGAGAACCGGGATATAACTCCGCCTACCTTATCGACGGAGGTGTTGGCCAACTCCTGTCAATGAAAGCGGGAGATGATGGATGGGGAAGCTACAAGGCGTACCACCAAGGCGGCTGGGACAAGCCCGTCCTGCATCGTGGCATTTCTATCGGGGCCCTGATCTGCAGGGATGCAGCTGAATTCAGTAGCCCACCAAGCGAACGGCACAAAACTGTTCTTGAGCAATTGCGTGCCTTCAAAGCGCCCCATGCAGTCCTGTGTGTGCCCGCGCGCATGGGGGTTTACGAAAGTAAGATAGTAGCCCAGGCTTGGCCCGCGGATCTCGCTGTTGTCGTGGGCAACAAAGGGTGTTCGCAGCCTAGCCTCATTCGACCCGCGGGACAACGTCCCGATGGGGAACCCATCTGCTGCAACGGAGCCCTTAACGAGGTTCGCACAACCACCTTGGGATGAGCTGAGAGGAGCGGCGTCTTTTCCCCCGTGTCTCAGCGAAGGGGTTCACCCCACTTATCTGCGTTCATCTGTGTTCATCCGCGGCCATTCATTCTCGCCGTTTCCAGCGGCGCCGCTGAAGCGGCCCACCTTACAGCAACAATTGTCATTCCGCATGCCGCAGACCACTCTCCTCGTTCAACTCGGCAACCAGACGCGACCCGGTTGGTTTGGCTCCGCTCTCCTCCAACGCCCTCGCTTTCTTGCTCAAGAAATCGCGCCCGGCGGCGCTGGCCCACCAATCCGCCTCGTCGCTCTCGCTCTTGAACTTCGGCACCTCAATCGCCTTCCTTGGCATGTCCCTCTACTGTAACTCCATGGAACCAATCCCCCCCAATCCTCGTTTCCCTCAACGATGGCCAGCGACGCGACACCCGTCATCGAGCTCCAGGGACTGGAGGTCCGCTTCGGGCGCCGGACCATCCTCGACAACCTCCATGGCTCGCTCTCCGGGCGCGCCATCGGGCTGCTGGGGCCGAACGGGGCCGGCAAATCCACCCTCATCAACACGCTGATGGGTTTCTACCCGCCGTTCCGGGGAACCGCGCGGATCTTCGGGCGCGACATCCGCACCGATCTGCGCCGCGTCCGCAACCTGATCGGCTACATGCCGGAAAACGAGTCGTTCATCGCCGGCATGAGCGCGGTCGCCTTTGTCCGCTACATGGGGGAGCTTTCCGGGCTGCCCTCGGGCGCGGCGCTCGAACGGGCGCACGAAGCGCTGTTCTACGTCGGCCTGGGCGAGGCGCGCTACCGCAAGCTCGAGGAATACTCGTTGGGCATGAAGCAGCTTGCCAAGCTGGCCCAGGCGATCGCGCACGGCCCCAAGCTGCTGTTCCTGGACGAGCCCACCAACGGCCTCGACCCGCCCGCGCGCCAGCGCATGATCCGCCTCATCCGCGACATCCGCGAGCGCGGCAACCTGCACCTGATCCTGTGCTCGCACCTGCTGCGCGACGTCGAGGAGTGCTGCGAGGAGGTGCTGATCCTCAAGCAGGGCCGCATCGTCCACTACTCGAACCTCGAGGAGGAGCGCCGCTCCAACCGGAAGTTCCTCGAACTCGAGACCGACACCGACGGCGCGCCGTTCGCCCAAGCCGTGCAGAAGCTCGGCTGCGAGTGCGCCCTGGCCGGCGAGCGCCGCATCAAGATGGTCCTCGGCGACGGCGTCGCAATCCGCGACCTTTACCTGCTCGCGGCCGAGCACGCCACCCGCATCCGCAAGCTCAACTACAAGCGCGACAGCCTCGAGGACATCTTCCTCAAGGCCATGGAGAACGGCAATGGCAGTCTATAAGCGCGGCTATGAGGGATACCAGGGGAAGCTGACTCCGGAATGGTCGCGCTTCCTGGTCATCGCCCGGCAGGCCTATCGCAGAGTCTTCGATTCCAAGCTCATCCTCACCTTCCTGGTGCTCTGCTTTGTTTCTCCGGCCGTCTACGCGGTGCTCATCTACCTGCCCCACAACGCCGGCGCCCTCCAGATCTTCAACATCCGGCAACTGCTCTCCATCGACGCCGCATTCTTCTATCACTTCATCGCCTCCCAGGGCTTTCTGGCGTTCCTGCTGACCGCCTTCCTCGGCCCCGGCCTGATCTCCGCCGACCTGGCCAACAACGCCCTGCCGCTTTACTTTTGCCGCCCCTTCTCCCGCGCCGAGTACGTGGCGGGGAAGATGTCGGTGCTGGCCATCCTGCTCTCGGCCATCACCTGGATTCCGGGCCTGCTGCTGTTTGCCTTCCAGTCCTACCTCGAAGGCTGGGCCTGGTTCCACCAGAACTTCTACATCGGCGTCGCGCTGTTTGTGGGCTCCTGGATCTGGATCTTGCTGCTCAGCCTGCTGGCCCTGGCCATGTCGGCCTGGGTGAAGTGGAAGCTGGCGGCGGGCGCGCTGATCTTGGCCAGCGTCTTTGTCACGGCCGGGTTTGGCGAGGCGATGTCCGCCATGCTGCACACGGAATCCGGCGGCCTGATCAACATCCTGAAGGACATGGATGCGGTCTGGTTCTCGCTGTTCCGGCTGGCCAACAGCACCGGGCTTTCCTTCGAAGCCGCCGTGGGAGCGCTGATGGCGGTCTCGGGCCTGTGCCTGTATCTGCTCGCCCGCAAGATCCGCGCTTACGAGGTGGAGCGCGCATGAGCGGTTACAGCCATATCGTTTTCGAGGACGTCTCGAAGTTCTACGGCGAAGTGCTGGGCGTGAACCGGGTTCACCTCTCGATTCCCCCGGGCATCACCACGCTGGTCGGTCCCAACGGCTCCGGCAAGACCACCCTCATGAACCTCATGACCGGGCTGGTTCGCCCCACCCGCGGCCGCATCCGCATCCTCGGGATGTCGCCCAACGAGCCCGAGCGGCTGTTCCGCGTCCTCGGCTACTGCACCCAATTCGACTCGTTTCCCAAAGGGCTCACCGGCTACGACTTCCTCTACACCACGCTGCGGCTGCATGGAAAAGGGCGTGCCGAGGCGCGCCAGCTCAGCATGAACGCGCTCGAACGGGTGGGGATGACCGAGGCCGCCGGCCGCCGCATCGCCGGTTACAGCAAGGGCATGCGCCAGCGCGTCAAGCTGGCCCAGGCGATTTGCCATCAGCCCTCCGTGCTGGTGCTGGATGAGCCGCTGAACGGGCTCGACCCGATGGCGCGCGCCGAGGCCATCGCCCTGTTCCGCGCGCTGGCTGCCGAGGGCTTGTACATCGTCATCTCCAGCCATATCCTGCACGAGGTCGACCGCATCTCCGACCAGGTGGTGCTGCTCAGCAACGGCTACGTGGTCGCCGAGGGCCAGATCCAGGCCGTCCGGAGCGAAATGCACCAGGAGCACCCGCTGCAAATCCTGGTGCGCTGCACCCAGCCCGGCCTGCTGGCGGCCCGCTTGTTCGCTCAAGACCACGTGGCCGAGGTCAAAATGCACAACGACCGCCAGGGCCTGCTGGTCTCCACGCGCGATCCGGACGTCTTCTACGAGCTGCTGAACCAGTTGGTGCTCGAAGGCGCCGTCGAAGTCTCCTCGGTCGCCCCGGCCGACGACGACGTCCACTCGGTCTACGAATACCTGATCGGCACGGAGGGAGGCGCGGCATGACGGCGAAACTGCCCTGGGGTTTGTGGTGGACGCAGGTGCTGGCGATCCTGCGGCTCGAGCTGAAGAAGAACTTCGCCCGAAAGCGCGCCATCCCGGTGGTTCTGCTGGCCGCCTCGCCGCTCCTGCTTTTCGCCACGCACGCCATCGGCTACGCCCGTGGCTGGTACCGCTGCAGCGGCCACGAGGACCTCACCGTGTTCGCCCGCGTGTTCCAGTTGTTTGTGCTGCGTCTGGCGATTTTCTTCAGCGCGGTGGCGGTCTTCATGAACCTGTTCCGCGGCGAGGTGATCCAGAAGAGCCTGCATTACTACTTCCTCGCGCCCGTGCGCCGCGAGGTGCTGCTGGTCGGGAAGTACCTCTCGGCGCTGCTGGCGACCTGCGTCCTGTTCGGATTGAGTACGGCGCTTTCCTACCTGGTGCTGCTGAGCCATCTCAGTCTGACGGCAAGCCGCGCGCTGGCCGGCCCGGCCCTGGCCGAACTGCCCGCCTACCTCGGCGTGACCCTGCTGGCGTGCGCTGGCTACGGCGCGGTGTTCCTGATCCTGGGGTTGCTGTTCCGCAACCCGATCATCCCCACGGTGGGGGTCCTGATCTGGGAATCGATCATCGTGTTTCTGCCCTCGATCCTGAAGAAGTTCAGCGTGATCTTCTACCTGGAATCGCTGTGCCCGGTGAAGGTGCCGTTCCACGGCGGCGGCGCGCTGTTCGCCATCAGCGCCGATCCGACTCCGGCTTATTTGGCCGTGCCGGGCCTGCTTTGCCTGACGGTCGTGGTGCTGGTTCTGGCGAGCCTGTGCATTCGCCGGATGGAGATCCGGTACGGCACGGAGTAGGGGCGGCTTCCGTCGCCGGGGGCTCGGGCTCCAGGATTACCTCCGCCTCCTTGCACTCCCCCACCCGCACCAGGAAGCTGGCCAGGGGCTGCCAGCGCTCGCCAGTCTGCTGTTCCACGCGGTATGACTTCGTGGCCGCGTCGGGCCGCAGGCGGAAGCCCGCGGAAGGCGGCGCTGGGCGCGGCTTGCCCGCGATCGGGTGGTCGCTCACCTCGCGCAGCATCCAGCTCTCGCCGCCCGTCTGGGATTCCAGCATCTCGTAGCGGCTTTCGGCCTCGCCCGACTGCGTCCGGTCGATCCACAGCCATCCGTGGCTCTTCGAATCGAAGCGGAAAGCCTCGATCGCGCCGGCGCGGCTCTCTTCGTACACCGGCGCCGCGTGCCACAGCTTGCCCCCGTCGCGCGTCACCAGCAGGAAAGGATCGCGCGGGATGGCGCCCAATTGTTGCCCGCCGATCCAGCCGCTTTCGAGATCGAAGAACTGGATCTGGTCGAGCCCGGCCGAGCGGATGCGCTGGTACGGCTCGTACCAGGTCTTGCCGTCGTCTTCGCTGGCCAGCAGGATCGAGAACAGGGTGGCGCTTTCGGTGTGGAGATCGCCGGTGAGGAAGATCCTGCCGGCCGAGGAATCCAGCGCCGCCAGTTCCAGGTACACCGGGCAGGGCTGCCGGCTGGGGCAGGTCAATCCGAAAGCCCGGATGTCCTCCTCGGTGCACTGGAAGAGCACGCGCATGGGCGCGCCCGTGTTTTCGAGCTTCTGCGCCTTGACCGCGGCGGCCAGCAGCAGACAGCATGAAAGCACCGTGCGGAGGGGCATCGCTTCACCCAAGATTGTATCCCGCAACCGAGGGACTGCCTAGGCCGTCCGCTGTGGGGACGGCTCAGGCTGTCCCCGGTTGCCCGCGCCATGACGCCGCCTGTCCCTGAAACTCGTGCTAGAATCCGGTCGAACCATGCTCGAGTGGCTCCGCAAACTGGGTGCGAAGAAACTGCCGCCGCTCAAGGGCGGTCCGCCGGTTCGCCGCCAGAAAACCTATTCGGCACAAAGCGGCTACGTCTACGTCTACTCCTACGAAGGCTACCGGGCGGCCGAACGCGGCTCGGAGCGGGGCGTCCAGTTCGTATTCGAGGTGTCGCCGGACCCCAAGACCTCCTTCCCGGTCTCGGTCTTTCTGGCCGCCTCGGCCATCGAGGCCTGGGAGGACGCGCACCATGAACTCCACGCGACCGAGTGCTACGCCATCGCCAAAATGGCGCTGTTCCAGGCCTTCGACGAGCGTCAGGACCCGGCGCGGATGAAGCCCGAGATCGTCGTCCGGCGCGCCGACGCGGAGAGTATCCTGGAGACCCTGGAGATGGACTGATGCCCATGCGAATCGCCGCAGCGCTTCTGCTGTTCGTTAGCCTCAGGGCGGCCTGCCAGACGCAGGTGTTCGCCGTCCTGGAGGAGTTTGACCGGATCGCCGCTCAGCCGCTCTGGCCGGGGTTTGAGCCGCGCAAGATTCCGGTGGCCCTCTACGATGGCGCCAGCACCTACCTGTACCGCCACCCTTCGCCGCCCAAACAGTTCCTGCCGCTCGAAGGTCACCCGGGGATCTATGTGTTCGCCGGGAGGCATCCTTCGATGCTCGCCAACACCTCCACCCAGATCGGCGGGGTGACCACGGCCACGCTCGGCCTCGCTCCGGAGGGCCGGAGTCAGGCCGCCGTCCTGGTCCACGAGTGCTTTCACGTATTCCAGCAGCAGCGGCGCCCCACCTGGACGGCCAATGAAGCCACCTTGTTCACCTATCCGATCGAGGATGCCGAGGGCCTGGCGCTCTCCCGGTTGGAGATGGAGGCCCTCCGCCGGGCGCTGGCCGGAAATCCCGCCTGCTGGACTGGCGGCGTGCTCAAAGTGCGACGGGAGCGGTTCGCGCGTTTGCCCGCCGGCGCCGTCGCCTACGAGCGCGGCACCGAGCTGCACGAGGGATTGGCCCAGTACGTGGAAGGGCTCGCCGCGGGCCGGAAGGAAGTGCGGTTCCGCAGTTTCGGTCCCAGCGAGGTCCGCCAGCGTGGGTACCTCTCGGGGGAGGCGCTGGCCAGACTCCTGGACCAGGTGGCTCCGGGCTGGAAGTCCAAGGTGGAACGTTCCCTGGATGAGCTGCTGCCGGAACCGAGCGGCGCGAGCTGCGATTTCACCGATGAAGAGCGGCAGGCAGCCCGCCGGCAGGCACAGGCCGACGTGGAAGCGCTCAAACAGGGGCGCGCGGAGCTGCGCCGCATGTTTGAGGCGCAGCCGGGCTGGCGGATCGTGGTCCAGGCGGCGGAGGGCAAACCGCTGCTCCTCAGAAACTTCGACCCAATAAACGTCGAGCGTCTCTCGGAGCGGGAAATCCTGCACACGCGCATGCTTCAACTGGGGAACGACGCCGGCTCTCTGGAGATCCTCAATCACGGTTCGATGACCACGGCGGCAGGGGCGCACCCGCTCTTTGACGGCGTGCGGAAGTGGACCGCGGCCGGGTTGGAGGCCCAGCCGGAGATCCAGCGTGACGGCGACAAGATCTCAATCACGGCGCCCTCGGTGAAAGTCTCCTTCACCGGCGCCGAGACCGAGTTGCAGCCGCAAGCTGTCGCAGTCCACCTGCGCTAACATATTAGCCGGCCATGTCCGCGCCGCCGAACCCTCCCTTCCTGGAGCAGATGGAGCGGCGCGCGTTCTCGTTCTTCCCCCCCATCCTGAACGTCGAGCACAACGAGTGGCGGCTGCGCAAGGCGACCTGGTCGGAAATCCTGGTGGTCAACGCCAAGAGCGATCTCGAAGTCTGGATCCCGCGCCGGATGCTCGGGGAGGTCTCCAGCATCGACGAGCCGGTGATGATCGTTGGCCTGAACAAGGAACTCGAGTACAAGGCGGGTGCGGTCTGGCCGCACGAGCGGCGCGTGATCGAGATGCCCGCCCCGCCGTACTCCCTCCCGCGCGTCCCGGCGCCTAAGCCCGAAGCGGGCGGCTCCGCGCCGGCGCACCGTGTCCGCGGCGGAAGCTCGACCGATTCGCGCATCGGACGCCTGGTGGCCGTGGTGCTGGGCCTGGGCCTGCTGGTGTGCTGCCTGGCGGTCTTTGTCTTTCGCATCGGAACGCTGCGGGCCGTGAAGTTCACCGCCACCGACCAGGATTTTTTGAACCTCTCCCGCAGCGACGATTACTTCGCGGTCGTTCGCAAGCTCGGCCCGCCGGCCGAGGACCGCTGGCGGGAGAAAGGCGGCGAGCTGCAATGCCGCGCGCTGTGGTACCCGCAGCGCCAGTACTTTGTGATCCTGCTGGGCGCGGACCGCAACGACGCTCGCTACATCGGTGCGCTCGACGGCAATTGGCGCGTCATCCACTACGTCGAACTCCCCAACGGCGCCAGTACCGCCTCGATGCTCCGCGGGCTGGAGAAGTTCTGAGCGGCAGAAACCTCGCTGCCGCCAGGTAAGAAGGATGTGCCCACGGACAGCCACGCGGCCCGAAAGTCGTTTGCTTTCAACAAAACGCGATTGGCACATCACGTGCTCTCCCCCCCCGGCGGAGAGGATCGAGAGATTTCGTGGTCTACTTGATCGTCAATTGGGTCTCGAGCGTCCTCAGCCTGCTGGCGGTCGCCTGCCTGCTCCCGGAGGTCCAGATCCTGGAATTCCAGTCCGCGCTCATTGCCACCGGCATCGTGGGATTGATCAGCGCCGGCCTGGGCACGTTACTCAAACATGCCAGCGGAGCGGTCGGCCTGGCCTTGGCGGGGACCTTTCTGGCCATCGTGGATACGCTGCTCTTCCGGATGTCGGCCTTGATGGTGCCCGGCTTCGCCATGCGCGGCTTTGCCCCTGCCATCGCCGGCGCCATCGTGCTGCTGGCGCTGAACCTGGTTTTGCTGCGAGTGGCTCCGCTCAAGGAAGATCCGCTGGATTCCTGGTCGAGGCCTTAAGACGCCTCGGCCGGCTCCTTCTCCCTCTTCGGCAGCAGCGCGATCGAAACCCCGCTCAGGATGCCCACTACGAATACGATGTACATCGGCACGGTGTAGCTCCGGAAATACTCTTGAAGCAGCGACGTGAGCACCGGGAATCCCGTCTGGCTGATCGTGTTGGCGGGCAGGATGATGGCCATCGCGCGCGGCAGGGAGTTCACTCCGAATTGCTCGGCGGCCATCAGCGGGATCAGCATGTAGTCGGCGCCCATGGCGAAGCCGAACAGCGTGGCGAACACCCACGGATGCGCCGGCGGGTGGACCGCGAGCAGCAGGGGAATGGTGATGGCGGAAAGAAAGTAGCTGATCGTCATCACCCATTTCTTTGCGAACTGGTCCGAGAGGCCGCCGATGAGGAGCCGCCCCCCGATGCTCGAAAGCAGGATGGCCGCCTGCGCGAATTCCCAGGTCGAGTCGAGCAGTCCCTGGGCGTTGCCGAGATGCGGGTCCATGTTCCCCTTGAAGACGAACTTCATCAGGAAATTCACCGCTCCGATCGAGCCGATCGAGCACATGCTGCCGAACACCAGCAACCAGAAGGAATACCTGCTGGTCAGGTACCTGAAGCTGCGCGGCTGGGCGGAGATCTCGGCGGGGGGTGTCGCGGCGCCGTCCGGATAGAGGCCCTTTTCGGCCGGTTTGTCGCGCAGCACCAGCAGCGCCAGCGGCCACGCCAGCAGGACCAGGCCGCCCAGAATCATGAGCGCCTTGTGGAAGTCCAGCGCCTCGGTGAGCGGCCTTACCAGCTTTGCTCCCAGAGACCCCACCACGCCGACGCCGACGTACAGCACTCCCATCGCCTTGCCCCGGTTCTTCCGGAACCAGTTCGAGATGATGATCTGGTGCGGGATCGGCCCGGACAGGAAGTAGCCCACCGTGTAGATCAGCCAGATTCCCCAGTAGACCCAGATGCTCGGACCCATGTTCCCCCACCACAGGAATGCGGCGCAGGTCAGCGCGGTACCCGCCAGGATCAGCTTGCGGGGGCTGAAGCGGGGAATCAAAACGGGACCCACCCAAAGGGTGAGCAGCGTCGCGTAGAAGAACCCGCGCGTGATATCCACGCGCCGCCAATGGTACGCCGCTTCAAAGTAGTCGTAGAAGAAGGGAACGTTGTAGTAGGGCAAGCCGACGGATAGACCGAAGGTGACGAAGGCCGCGGCAACCACCCACCAGCCGTAGAACACCTTCTTCGTCGAGGAAGACTCAAGAGGTGGAGGCAACCCCTACTTATATCACGGCGACCCGCCCCATAAGCGCTGTGGCGCACGCACTTTGCGTGCCGCGTCGCCACTCCTGGCGACGCCGAGTGAGAGTTTTCGGCGCTCTACGCACTCCTTGAGTTAGCGGCCGCCCTCACAGGCTCCGCAGGTGGAAGCCGCCCGCGACGTCGATCACCTGGCCGGTCGAGTAGTCCAGCAGGCCGTCGGCGATGGCGCGGACCGCCAGCGCGACGTCCTTGGCCTCGCCCATGCGCCTCTGCGGCAGCAGGCCGCCGGCGATCCGCTCTTCGTACATCTTCTCCACGGCCGCGATCATGTCGGTGCGGACGATGCCCGGGCGGATCTCGAAGACCTTCACGCCGAAGCTGGCCAGCCGCGTCGCCCACAGCGTCGCCGCCATGCTCAAACCCGCTTTCGAGATGCAGTATTCGCCCCGGTTCACCGAGGCGGCGTAAGCGGAAATCGAAGTGACGAACACGATGCGGCCCGCGCCCTGCTCGATCATCCAGCGCGCCGCCAGTTGCGTGAGGAAATGCGGCCCTTTCAGGTTGGTCGAGATCAGCTCGTCGAAGCTCTCTTCGATGGCCTCTAGAATGTCGCGCCGCAGGCGCGGAGCCATGCCCGCGTTATTCACCAGCAGGTCCAGGCGTCCGAAGCGCTGGCGCGCGAACTCGATCAGCGCCTGGCGGTCGGCGGAGACCCCGAGGTCGCATTGGAAGATCTCCGCGCCGGTTTCCTCCCGCAGCGATTCGGCGGCGTCGCGCCGCCCTTTGTAGGTTCCGATCACCGAGTGCGTGCGGGCCAGTTCGATGGCAATGCCCCGCCCGATTCCGCGGCTGGCCCCGGTGATGACCGCCACTGGCTTCTCTTCGGCCATGATTCCCGCTATTGGCTCAACCGAGCGTCGATCGCCTTCGAGATCTCTTCGAAAGTGAAGGTCTCGACGAACGCCGCGCCATTGACGAACGCCGTGGGCGTGTGCGTCACGCCGCGCGCCACGCCCTCCTGGTAATCCTTTTCAACCGCCGCCGCGAACCGCGGATCGTCCACTGCCGCGACCGCCTTGGCGGGGTCGATCCCGTTGCTCCCGGCGAACTCCGCCAGCCGCTCGTTGAAATTGGCCGGCGTGGTCGCCTTGATGCTCGCCAGGGTGTCCCTGCGATACTTCACTGCAAGCGCCGCGCTGGTCTGCTCGAAGAATCGCGCCGCAATGGCGGCTTTGCGCGCCAAGGCATGCTTGGCCAGCGGGAAATCGCGGTGTTCGAAGGCCACCTTGCCGCCGTACTTGGGTAGGAGCTTCTCGTCGAGCATCCTCCGGAATTCGGCGCAATCCGAGCACTGCAAGTCCTCGTAGATGAGCACCCGCACCGGGCTCGAGGCGTTCCCCTCGACCAGCCGCTGTTCGGCCGCGAGCACGAACGTGGGAGCGAGCATGGCCAGAAGAAGACAATTTCTCATAAGGACAGGGCTGGAATCCGCCGCAACCGCACTTCACCCTCCCCGCTCACGCACTCCGCCGCAGCTCCATCAGCGCCCTGGCCACTTCCCGGCCTTGCCGCAGAGCCCGCTCGTAAACCTCGCTCCGCTCCTGGCGCGTGAGCGCGCGGCCGATGCGGTAGTACCGCTCCAGGCCGACCCCCACGGTGCAAGTGCCGGCGTAGGCGATGGCCGTCTTGGGGATCAGACCGCCGCCGAAGGGGATTTTGCCCGCCAGCTCCCGCGCCAGCGCGCGCCAGCCGACCGCGCCGCCCACGATGGCGGCAATCTGCGCCCGCTGCTCCCGGTAGCCCACGTCCTGGTCGCTCGCCGCCGCGATCAGAAAGGCCATCCGCACCTGGTTCATGGTGAGGAAAGCGGTGTCGGAAGCGAACTCTCCGGCCGCCCACGGCAGCTCGGCCAGGCTCGGCAGCACGTCGGGCAGCGCCGTGAGCAACGAGAATGCGGCATTCTCCTTGGCGATTTTCCGAATGATCCTGGAGATCACCGGCCTGCGGAAAGGCTCGAGATGGCGCGCCAGCGCCAGCTCCAGGTCTTTTCGAGCCGCCAGGACCTGGCGGACCGTGCGCCCTGGATCCGAGGAATCGAAGCGGAACGCCCCCGGCGGGCAAAGCAGCTCCTCCTCGCAGAGCAGGAGATCGAATTGCTCGAACGCGCCGGGGTCGTCCGCGCGATCCAGAACTCGCGCCAATTCCAGCCGCCTGGCGTGCGACGCGCCCGGCGGCGCCAGAGCGTCCTCCAGTTCGGCGTAGCGCTCGCGGCTGGATGCGATCAGCCCGACCCTGAGCGGCCGCCCGGCCAGCTCGCGCACCTCCCGCGGCTTCAGGTTTCGGAAGGCAGTCCTGATCTTGCTGTAAATCCCGGTGGCCATATTTCGCTCTCAGAGCGGACGCTGGGCGCCTGGAATCCGAAACATCACTCTGGGCCCCTGTCGCCATTCTACTCCCAGACCGATCCGCACCACATCGATGGCCGGCGAGAAGTAGCGGAGAATGACCTCGGTCTTGGGGTGGAAGGCCAGCGCGGGAGCGATCAGCAGCAGGCGCGGCCACTCCCGGCTCAGCGCGACGCCCGGGAAGTACCCCTGCGCGCCGAACTCGCCCCGCTCGAGGTGCCACAGCACCCGCATCCAGTAGTCCAGCGCCTGGAGCGGCAGGTGAATGTCTTCGGAGGCTTTCAGCTCGATCACCGCCAGCCGCCCGGCGCGGTCCGCCGCCAGCAGATCGAGGATGCCGCGCTCGCCGCCCGCTGCCGCCGGAACCTGGCCGTAAACCGGCTCGGAGACCAGCGGAGCATCGATCTGTTCGAGATGCGCGCGCACCTCGGATTCCAGCCAGGCTTCGGGTTGAGCGCGGTAGAGAGGGTTCTCGCGATCGGCCGCCGACGGCGAGCGGAGCCGGGCGATTTCCCGGGCAAGCTGTTCGATCTCCTCGAGGTTCGACTCCCGCGCCGCCGCTTTGGTCTCCAGTCCGAACAGCAGTTCGCTTCGGGTGACGCGCGCGAACTCCAAGCCGCGCACACGCAGGCTCAGTGTGGCGTCGGCCCGGTCCAGGGTCTCGACGTGAGGCAAGCGGCCGAGCCGCTCCACCCAGGCTGCGAGGTGCGGCGCAATGGCGCGGCGGATGGTGGCACAGGAATCCAGCCGGGTATCGAGATTGCCACAGTCCCGCGCATCCAGCCGCTCCTCGTACCCCTCCTCGCTGTAAACGAAGACTTCCAGACGCACCGCTCGCGGATTCAGAAACCGCAGCCGGTGGCAGGCCGGTCGCGCTTCCCGCTCGGGAAAGAACACCGCCAGACTCTCGATAGTGAACCGCCGTTCCCTCCGCCGGAGGTAGTCCATCCAGATCAGCGCGAACGTCAGGGAGGCGGCGGCTGCGCCGGGTTCGGGCGGCGCGGCCAGCGCGGCGATGCCCGTCGCGCCTTTGCTGAGCAGCGCCCGCGGGTAGGAGGGCGAAAGGCTCTCCTCCAGGTTGGCCTCGGCGCTCAGTTCCGCGATCTTCCAGTCCGGGAACTGCCGCGAAAGCGATCGCCGGAATTGCTCCCGGAAAACCAGGCGGGCGACCCGATGTTCGGCGTCCGGCCGCTTTCGCGCCGCGTCGAGCAGGTAGATCGATCCCTGGCGTTTGCCAAACCGCTCGATGGTCAATTCGAGCCGGCCCGCTCTTTCCTCCCCCAGGCCGACGATACGCCGCGCCAGGTTCCGCCGCTCATCCCACACCTGGATGGTGAGACGGTCGTTGCGCCACTCCAGCGTGTAGCTCCCCGGGCGCAGTGGGAACTCGTCCTCGCCCGGCTCGAGCAGGGCCGGCGCCCGCCCCCGTTCGAGAAAGCGCACAATAGCAGCGTAAGCCCCGACCGGGCCGTTCGCAGCGGGCATTCATAAGCAAGGTGCCAGCGGCTGGGCCCGTTTCTCAAGTCGCAGCGTCCCGGGCAAGGTGCTGGTACCAAAACCTAGGTACTGGTACTGAATGCTCCAACCACCCTATATTTCTTCTAGGGTTAGCGGCCCTCTGTCGATATACTCAACCCTGAGGTGAATATGCAAGTTCGCAAGGAGAACCCAAACCGCTGGTACTTGGTGATGGTGTTTTGCCTCCTGTTATCATTCGGTGTCTTCTTGATCGGTCCGCGCATCGGCTACGACCCCGAGGACGCCCATTCCTTCGCGATTTTGATCGGATTGTGGGCTCCCACCCTGGGCATCCTGGGTGTGCGCGCGGAGCTGTTGCAGAAGAAGGAGTAGTTCCCTCCATCGGCGGTAGGGGCGGGTTTCCAGCCCGCCCCGGGCAGGGTTGGAACCTGCCCCTATGGCTGGTCTAAGCTGTAGCTATGTGCCGATTCGCAATGCTACTGTTTTGGGGCTTGAGCGCCGGCGCCGTCGAGGTGCGTACCCTCACCCTGCGCGAGGCGATTGACCTGGCGCTCAACCAGAACCCGGATATCCTGTTGGCGCGTCTGGACCAGCAGAAGGCGGAAGACGCGGTCCGGCTGGCGCGCGACCCGTTCATCCCCAAAGTGGTGGTGGGCAGCGGCCTGGCCTACAGCAATGGGTTCCCGATGAGCATCGAGGGTGCGACGCCTTCGATCATGCAGGCGCGCGCGATCGCGGATGTCTTCAATCGTCCCCAGAGCTATCGTGTGGCCGCGGCCAAGGAGAGCCGCCGTGGCGCGGCCCTGGACGCCGGCGCCCGGCAGGACGAAATCGTCTACCGCACCGCGGAGCTGTTCCTGGAAGCGCAGAAGGGCGCCCGGATGGCCGGGGTTGCCGGCGCCGAGGTGAAATCCCTCGAGGGTGTGCTGGAGACGGTGCGCGCCCGCGTGGCCGAGGGCCGGGAACTACCCATCGAGTCGCGCAAGGCGGAGCTGAACCTGGCCCGGGCGCGCTACCGCTCTCAGGTGCTGGACGGAAATACGCGCGCGGCGCAGAATGCGCTCGGCGTCGTCCTGGGGCTGGACGCGGCCGAGCTGGTCCGGCCCGTGGACACCGAATCCCCGGCGCCGGCGATGCCGGAGTCCCCCGACGCCGCCGTGAAAAGCGCCCTGGCCAACAGCAAGGAGCTGCGGGCGCTGCAATCCAAGCTGCTGGCCAAGGGCTTCGACATCCGGGCTCAGCGCGCCGGCCGGCTTCCGACCTTCGACCTGGTGGCCCAGTATGGCCTGCTGGCGAAGTTCAACAACTACGCGGACTTCTTCAGCAAGTTCCAGCGGCATAACGGGCAGCTCGGCATTTCCTTCCAGTTGCCGCTGTTCAGCGGTCCGGGGATCGCCGCCGCCAGCGCCCAGGCCGAAGCCGAAGCGGCCCAGTTGAGGATCCAGTTCCGGAGTGTCCGCCGCCGCATCGAGTCGGACACCCGCAGGGCTTACGAGGACATTCAGCAGGCCGAGGCCGCCCGGGACGTCGCCCAGCTGGACCTGGACGTGGCGCGCGAACAGGTCTCCCTCCTGTTGGCCCAGATGCAGGAGGGCCGGGCCGCCCTGCGCCAGGTGGAAGAGGCGCGGGCGGCGGAGACCGGCAAATGGATCGCCTTCTATGATGCGGGAACGAACCTTGAAAAGGCGCGGCTCAACCTGCTGCGGCACACCGGGGAGCTCCAGGCGGCCCTGCGATGACCGCGGGCTGCCCCATGGCGACGCTCAATACTGATACTCGGCGGGCTTGATACTCCTGGCGCGGAGGTACACCACGCACTGCCCCCGGTGATGCGTGGTGTGGTCCATGGCCAGGAGCAGGGTCTCGATGTTCTGGTCGGCTTGATCGTGCGTGAGGCCGCCGATCGTTTTGATCACGTAGTCGAACGAGTCGTTGAGCGCCTGAATCACGCTGGCCTTGTCGAGCGTCATGGGCTTCTTCAGCGGCGGCTTGGCGCCCGCGATCTTGGACATGAAGTACTCGTTCATGCCGGCGATGTGCAGCAATTGCTCCTTGAACGTCATCTGGTCGGGATGGGGCTTGAAGCTGTAATCGGCTTCCGGCATCTGCTGGGCGATCGCAATGGTATAGGCCTTGGAGGTTTTCCAATGCTGGAGCAGCTTGGGCACGATGTTGTCGCCGGCCAGCGCCGGGACGGTCAGCATGGTCAGGACGGAAAGTAGTCTCTTCATGGCTCAGGCTCCACGGTGTCGAACCTCCTAGTATGCCCGAAAACCCCGCCCCTGGTCATCGGCCGGTTCGAGGAGCGCTGCCGGGCGATCCAGTACCATTACCACCTGGCGTCACCCCCCTCGGCTCCGTTGCCAAGATGGACCGGTTTATGGTGAAGTAAGTATCAATCATGAGGAACGCGTTCAAGTTGTGCGGATGTGCGGTGATTGCGCTCTCCATCGTCACCGGGGTCTCTTGCAGCCGGGATCCCAATGTCGTCAAGGTGAAGTACCTTGAAAACGGCAACCGGTACTTCGAGAAGGGGAAGTACAAAGAAGCCTACATCATGTACCGGAACGCCTTGAAGAAGGACCTCAAGTACAGTGAGGCGTACTACCGTGTCGCTCTCACCGAGCTGCGAATGGGGCGCGCGCTGGAGGCTTCGCGGGACTTCCGTCGGGCCATCGATACCGACCCGAAGCACCAGGAGGCCAGAATCCAGCTTGGAGAGCTCTACCTGCTCTCCTATCTCTCCCGCAGCCACGACTGGCAGAGCCTGCCTCCGCTCATCAAGGCGCTCTCCGACGATCTGCTGAAGCTGAATCCGAAGTCCGCTCCGGGATTGCGCCTCAGGGGATACCTCGAGCTGACCAGCAATCGACTCGCTGACGCCATCGCGACATTCCGGCAGGCCAACGAGATCGCTCCCCTAAAGCCCGAGATCGTGCTGCCGCTGGCGCAAGCGCTGTTCGCCGCGGGCCAGGCCGCCGAGTCGGAGAAGCTCTCCAGGGCGCTGATCGAGAAGCAGAAGACCTTCGGCCCGATCTACGACCTGCTGTACATCCAGGCGATGCGGGGGAGCCGGCCGGCGGACGGCGAGAGCATCCTCAAACTGAAAATCGCCAACAACCCCAACGTAACCGACTTCATGCTCCAGCTCGCGCGTCACTACTACACCTTGCAGCGCCGGGCCGAGATGCAGGCCGTACTGGACAAGGTGGGCTCGAAAGACTATCCCAATGGCCGCATGAAGACCGGCATTTTCTACCGCGCCATCCGGGACTACGACAACGCGCTCCGCCAGTTCCAGGAAGGCGCGCGGGAAGACTCCAAGCGCAAGGGAGACTACCAAAAGGCGATGGCCGAGGTGCTGGTGGTCCAGCGCAAGTCCCCGGAAGCGGTCAAGATCCTGGAAGGAGTACTGAAGGACAATCCCAACGACGACCAGGCGCAGGCGATGCGCGCTTCGCTGCTGATCGAGACCGGCGACCGCAAAGCGGTCCAGATGGCGGTCAACGACTTGCAGTCGGTCGTCAGCCGGATGCCGACCAATGCCGTCCTGCGGTTCAACCTGGGCCGGGCGCAACTGGCGCTAGGCCAGGTCGATCAAGCCAGGACGCAGTTCCTGGAATCGGCAAAACTGCAAAGAGACTACGTTCATCCCCGGCTGGCGCTGGCCCAACTGTATTACTTCTTTCGGCGCGATTGGGGCCAGGCGCTGCAATACTCCAACGAGGTGCTGCAACTGGATCCGCGCAACCTGTCGGCGCGGCTGATCCGCTCGAGCGCCCTAGCGGCGGTGGGGAATCGCGACCAGGCTCGCGCGGACCTTGCCGATACCATCAAGCAATACCCCAACTCCCGGGAGGCCCGCGTCCAACTGGGCCTGCTGGATCTGGCCGAGAAGCGCTACAAGGAAGCGGAAGCCACTTTCACCAAGCTCTACCGGGAGAGCCCCGACGACCTCCGTGGACTGATGGGACTCACCGAGACCTACGCCGCCCAAGACCAATACCCTATAGCGATTGAACTCCTGAAGACCGAGGCCGGCAAGCACCCCGAGCGCCTGGAGATCCGTCTGGCGCTGGGCAACCTGGCCTACCGCTCCAACCAGTTCGATCTGGCCATCGAGAACTACCAGGCTCTGGTCAAGAGCCGCCCGAACGCCGGCGACGTCTATGTCCGGCTGGGAGAGGTCTATCGCAAGAAGGGCGACCTGAAAGCGGCCGTGGATGCCTTCCGCAAGGCCAAGGAGTTGCGGCCGAACGATCCCGTCCCCCATCTCCATCTGGCGTTGTTGCTGGATGCCCAGGGGCTGCGCGAACAGGCGCGCCCCATCTACGAACAGATCCTGAAGCTCCAGCCGGACCATCCGATCGCCCTGAACAACCTCGCCTACATGCTGGCGGAGGACGGAGAGCATCTGGATGAGGCGCTCAAGCTGGCCGAGCGCGCCAAGCAGAGGCTCCCCGACAACGTCGACGTCTCCGATACCCTGGGCTGGATCTACATCAAGAAGAACCTCAGCGACGAGGCGATCCGGATCTATCGCGAGCTGATCGCCAAGCAGCCGGATAGATCCACCTTCCGGTATCACCTGGGCATGGCCCTCTACCAAAAGGGCGACAAGTTGCAGGCCAAGAAGGAGCTCCAGGTGGCCCTGCAAAAGAAGCCCTCCAAAGACGAGGAAACCAAGATCCGGGAGCTGATGGGCAAGCTGGGTTGAAAACAGAGCCGGCCGTCTCCACCGCTGCATCCGTCGGGCCCGAGCAGGAGGTGTGCCCGGAGGAGAGGTCCTGGCCCTACATCGCCCCGTTCGCCACGCTGACGCTGTTCCTGGGCCTGGGCGGAATCCTGCCCGGAGGCGCGAGGTGGTCCTATCCGTTGCGCACGCTGGCGGCGTGCGGCGTGCTGCTGTGGTGCGCCCGCGGTCTGGTCCGCCTCCGCCCCTCCCGCGCCATCCCCAGCGTCCTGGTGGGCATCGCGGTGTTCGTCATCTGGATCGGACCGGACCTGCTGTGGCCGGAATACCGCGACCATTGGCTGTTCCGGCATGCTCTGGTGCGCGGAATCGGCGGCGTTCCGCTTGCCGTGGACCGGATCGCCTTGTGGCGAGTGCTATTCCGCGTGGCCGGGTCGGCGCTGCTGGTGCCGGTGGTCGAGGAGTTGTTCTGGCGCGCCTGGCTGATGCGCTGGCTGATCTCGCACCGGTTCCACGCGGTACCCCTGGGCGCCTATGCCAGGCAGGCCTTCTGGATCACCGCGTTGCTGTTCGCTTCCGAGCACGGCATGTATTGGGACGTCGCTCTGGCCGCGGGCATCGCCTACAACTGGTGGATGGTGCGCACCAAGAGCCTGGCCGATTGCATCCTGGCCCACGCCGTCACCAATACCTGCCTGGCCGCCTACGTGCTCCTGGCGGGCCGGTGGCAGTACTGGCTGTAGCCGGGGTCTACTCGACTTCGCCGGCTCCGGCGGAGGGCCGGCAGCGGTAGATCTGCGGAGTGATTCCGAAGCGCGCCTGGTAGGAACTGCGGATCGCGCCTTCGAATGCCGCCACCGCTTCCGGCGCCACCAGGTTCACGGTGCAGCCGCCGAAGCCGCCGCCGGTCATGCGCGCTCCGAATACACCGGGAACGCTCAGCGCCGTGTCCACCAGGAAATCCAGCTCCTCGCAACTGACCTCGTAGTCGTGTTGCAGGCTGCGGTGGGAGGCCACGAACAGTTCGCCCATGGCCTTCAGGTCGCCCCGATTCGAGGCGGACATAAAGGCCTCCACGCGCGCGTCCTCAGTGATCACGTGGCGGGCGCGTTTGCGCGCCACCGGCTCGATCCGCCCGGCAGCGGTCTCGAACATCGAGACGTCGACGTCGCGCAAGCTGGCCACCGAGCCGATGGAGGCGACCGCCTCGGCGCACTCGCGCACGCGGTTGCGGTAGGCCGACTGGCCGAGCTCGTGCTTCACCATGGTGTTCACCGCCAGGATCTCGACTCCCTCCGGCAGGTGCACGATCTCGTACCCCAGGCTGCGGCAATCGATCTTGACGGCGGCGTGCTCGCGGCCGAACACGGAGATGTACTGGTCCATGATGCCGCAGGGCATGCCCACGAACTCGTTCTCGGCGCGGCGGCAGAGCTTCACCAGCTCGAGCGGGTCCATGGGACGGCCCGCCAGCAGCGCCAGCGCGGTCGAGGTTTCGAGCGCGGCCGAGGAGCTGAGGCCGGAGCCGACTGGCACGGCGCTCCGGATAAGGAGGTTCGCCGGGGCGACTTCGAATCCCGCGCGGACCAGTTGCTGAGCCACGCCGGCCACGTAATCGCCCCAATCGTGCGCGGGCTGGAGCGCCGCCAGGCCGGCGACCGCCCACTCGCGGGACTGATCGAGGTCCTCCGACCGGACGCGCAGCATGCCGTCCGAGTTGGGCGCCGCGGCGATGAAGCAGGCCATGTCGAGCGCCATGGGGAGCACAAACCCGAGGTTGTAGTCCGTGTGCTCGCCGATGAGGTTGACCCGCCCCGGCCCGCGAAACACCCGCGGCGCGGGCCCTGGCCCGTAAACCCGTGAAAAGGCCGCCCTCACGCGCGCTTTCTCCAGGCCAGCAGCAGCAGCACGATGCCGAAGACCCCCATCGAGATTCCGCTGTAGAGGTTGACGTTGATGTCTTGAGCCATCGGCGCCCTGATTCCGGGAAACAACAGGCCGTAAGCGCACAGAATGATTCCCAGTCCGGTGAAGAACAATCCCGCAGGCAATCGTAGATCCCACATATGCGTGTTTACCAGAGCCAGATGTTTATCGCGATGCAGACCACTGCCGCCGCCACCGCCAGCGGCACGGGCCGCTTATGCCAGGGCTCCTGCCCGGTACGTGGCATATCCGTGGCGCCCCAGACCAGTCCCTTCAACTCGGCCGCCGGCTTGGGCTTGCCCAGCACGCTCAGCAGCACGGTCACCACAAAGCAGGTGGCAAAGGACACCATGGCGATCCAGAAGTTCTGGGCCATGGTGGAGCGAAATGTGTGCAGGTTCCCCAGCCAGCCGCCCTTGTTCTCGGCCACCGTGAGCGCGAGGGTCAGCAGACCCGCTGCCGTCCCGGAGGTCAGGCCGGAGAACGCCCCCAGGCCCGTAGCCCGCATCCAGAACATGCCCAGCAGGAAGGTGGCGAACAACGGAGCGTTCACCACTCCGAAGACGAGCTGGAGCAGGTCCATGATGTTCTTGTAGAACTGCGCCACGTAGGCCGCGGCCACCGAGAGCAGCGTCCCGACGAGGGTGGAAATGCGTCCTACCATCAGGTAGTGCGAGTCTGGCGCACCCTTGCGGATGTGGCCCTGGTAGATGTCGTAGGTCCAGACCGTATTGAACGCGGTGACGTTGCCCGCCATGCCCGACATGAACGACGCCATCAAGGCGGTAATGCCCACGCCCAGCAATCCCGCGGGATAGAACTTCCCCATCAGGGTGATCATGACCAGGTCGGCGTCCATCTTGCCATCCGTGATCGGCAGCACGTACCCGGTTCCCAACTTGGCCAGCGCCAGGGCCGCGATGCCGGGCAGAATGACAATCAGCGGCATGAAGATCTTGGGGAACGCGGCGATGATGGGCGTGCGGCGCGCCGAAGACATCGAGTCCGCGGCCATGGCCCGCTGCACCACCAGGAAGTTCGTGCACCAGTATCCGAAAGAGAGCACAAATCCCAGCCCGACAACCACGCTGAACATATCCGATCCCATGGGGTTATCCGCGGCGCTTCCCATGTATTGCCAGGCGTGGGTCCACTTGGGCGCCAGGGTCTGCTGGATCCCGCTCCAGCCTCCCGCCTTCATCACCGCCATGATTGACAGGGGGGCGAACCCCAGCACGATGAGGAAGAACTGGAGGACTTCGTTGTAGATCGCGCTGGTCAGGCCGCCCAAGGACGTGTAGATCAGCACGATGGCGGCCGACAGCAGCACCGAGGAGAGAAAGCTCCAACCCAGCACCATTTGGAAGAGCTTCCCGAGCACGTACATCGAAACGCCCGAAGAGAAGATGGTCATCACCGCGAAACTGACCGCATTGAAGGTCCGGGTCTTCTCGTCGAACCGCAGCTTGAGGTATTCGGGAACCGAGCGCGCGCGGCTGCCATAGTAGAACGGCATCATGAACAGCCCCACGAACAGCATCGCGGGGATTGCGCCCAGCCAGTAGAAATGGGCCTGCATGACGCCGTATTTGGCGCCCGAGCCGCACATCCCGATCACTTCTTGGGCGCCCAGATTGGTGGCAATGAAGGCCAGGCTGGTGATCCAGACCGGCAGAGAGCGGCCAGAGGTCAGGAAGTCTGAACTGGTGGAGACTTTCTTCTTGAGGAGCCAGCCGATCCCAAGGACAAATGCGAAGTACAAGCCAAGAACAAGATAGTCTACCGTTGCGAGTGTCAACTGAGAAAACCTCGATTTGGGAGTCTAACACATCCCCGAACGCCCCCGCTGGGGGGCCTGCAAACAGGGGACCGCTCGCTGACGCTCGCGGTTCGGTGCTGGGGGGGCGCCGTTGAAGTGGCGCGGATCATCGGACGCTGACGCTGCTGACGGCAAGTCCCAGATCGCGGTCGTCACCGGGGGGACGAACCGCCCGGCCGACTTCCAGAGTGACGCGCATCTCCCCGTCCCCAGCCAGGCTGGGCGGCAGCGGGAACTCGACTGCAAAGGGCGCGTCCGCCTGGCGCAGCTCCGTGGCACCGACAGGCTGGCCGCCGGCGTCGACCTTCAGCCGTACCGGCCCGCTACGAAGGATGAACGCGGGCATGTAACCCTCGATGCGGAGCGCTGCACCGGGTGCGCGGGGCCGGGCAATCGTGAGCGACGCGCGCTGGCCCATCCAGCGGTGCGTGCCCTCGGCCTGATACCAGCCTTCTCCCAAGTGCGGCGCGGACGACTCTCTGCCCAGGCTGACGATCACCCCGGCGCCGGCGGGAAGGCCGGCATAAGAGACCTGGTGGGTGCGCACATCGTAGACGACGGCTTCCACGCCCGGCCGCTTGTACCTGTGAGAGACGTCGCCGAGCTCGGGGCGGGAGCGCCAATAGTCCGGCGTATCCGGCGTGAGATACACCGGGCCGCCTCCGAGCAGGCGGAAAGGCTCGTCGAAGACGCCGGCCCAGAAGAGTTCCCGGTCCACTCCGGAAACCAGGACGGTCTTGCCCGGGTAGCCGGTCTGCGCTCGAGCAACGCCCTGTAGCAGAGCTTTCGCGTGACTGGCCTGGTCGTGGTGCCAGCGCGTTCCCAGCCAGTCGGGGATCACCGAGGTCACTCCGTAAGTGGCCAGGAGGCAGACCGCCAGGACTGCGTAAGCCTTGCCCGCGCGCCAGCACCACACGGCGGCCCAGCTTCCCAGGATCGCCAGACCGATCGAGCCGAGCAAGGGGAAGTATTCAATGATGTGGTCGGGGAGCGTCAGAATGGGCGCGAGCCAAAGTGGGTACCAGATCAGGAGGGCCAGGGGCAGGAGCTCACGCCGCCGCGCCTGCACCCACACGAAGGCGAGAAGCGGGATAGTCAGCGCGACCGTGAGCCAGGCCGCCAGGGGAGCGCTCATCCGCTCGAACCATTCCACCTGGCCCGGCCCCAGCGACCAGCTCCAGTAGGTCCAGAAGGTCGAGAAGATGCGCGCGTCCCAGTGCATGGCGTAGGGGCCCGCGGCCGGAGGCTTCAGCACCAATACGTGGAGGGCGATGAAGACCACCGAAGGCAGGAACAGAGCCAGTACGGAGCGCGGCAGGCGGCGGTAGAGAACCACGACCAGCAACACCGCCGCGACGGGATAGACGATCATGAACTCGGAGGCGCCGACGCCGAGAAGGAGAGCTAGCCACTGGGCGGCGTAGTATCGGCGGCGGCCCGTATCCAGATACTTGAAGAGCAGCCAGAGACCGGCCAGCACAAAGAACGCGCACAGCACCTGGTTGTACGCCGAAGACCAACTGAGCGGCGTGGCGAGCGCGGTGTTGACGGCCCAGAGAACGGCGGCGCAGATTCCGGCCGCACGCGACCCGGTGAGCCTGCGGGTGAGGGATGCGAGCGGGAACAGGCTCGCGGCGAGCGTGGCGAACACTACCATCCGGTAGGGCAGCGCGTGCAGCCCGAAGAGGCTGTAGAGAAGCACGAAGTACAGGCGCTCGCTCAGCACCCTGACCGTGCCCTCCGTCATCGGGGCGAAGAGGGCCTGGGTCAGCGGCATCCCGTGGCCCACCTGCCAGCCCAGGCCGAGCCAAGCGAAGTCGTCCTGGTGGAACCAGGCCGTCAGCCCGGGCCAGTAGAGAGCCAGGTACGCGGCGACGAGGAGCAGCGGCCAAAGGTAGAGTCGCTTCATTTCGGTTTCGCCTGGAACAGAAGCGAGGCGAACTGGGCGAGATTGCGGCGCCAGACCATCCAGGTGTGCGCGCCCGCGGTCTCAGTCCAGGTGTACCGGACTTCCTTGGACTTCAGCCACTCGAGCAACTTGCGGTTCACGCCGATGAGACGGTCGTCCTTGCCGCAGGCGATCCAGAGCAGGCGCAGTCGCGAGTTGGCTTTCGAGTCGAGCGCCGGGTACGCCGCGTGGAAGTCCTCGTTGAGCCCGCCGGAGCTGAAGGCGCCAATCCAGGCGAAGCGGTCGAGGGCGTTGAGGCCGACAAAGAGGGACTCGGCGCCGCCCATGGACAGCCCGGCGATGGCGCGGGAGTTGCGGTCCTTGGCGACGCGGTAGGCTTTCTCGACTTGGGGGATGACCTCGGTGAGCAGGGCGTCGCGGTACCTGTCGTAGTTCCGCTGGAGAAGGTCCCGATCGGCGATGCCCTTCCAGCCGTTGGCGAGGATCTCGGGCGCGCCGTAGCCCAGGGTCATCACGATGAGCATGGGCCTGGCTTGGCCCTGCGCGATGAGGTTGTCGAGAATCACGTGGGCGCGCCCGACGGCGGTCCAGCCGCTGGCGTCATCGCTGTAGCCGTGCAAGAGATAGAGGACCGGGTAGCGCTTTCTGGCTTTGGGATCGTAGCCGGGCGGCGTGTAGACGTAGAAGTCGCGGTGATCGCCCACGACGGCGGACTTGTAGAAGTGCCGGTGAATGGCGCCGCGCGGGACGTCGCCGATCTCCCAGGGGAGGGAGGCCGGGCCGGGCACGTGCACCACGCTCTGGGTGAAGAGCAGGTTGGGCTTCATCAGGGGATTGGAGGGGTCGATCAGGTTGACGCCGTCGGCCACGAACGTGTACCCGTAGAGATCGGGCTCGAGCGGATCGGTGGTGAGGCTCCAGACGCCTTGCTCGTCCTTTTGCATGGGCACGCGCTCGGCGCCCTCGCGGTCGAGAAGGACCGCCTTGGCGTTGGGAGCGCGGAAGCGGAAGGTGACACGATGGTCCGGGTGCACCTCCGGGGATTGGAGCGGCTGGGCCAAACCGGGAAGGGCGGCGGCCGCGAGGAACAGCGGAATCGTGCGGGTCATGGCTCTTGCCATTGTATCGTTGCGTCCCATTTCGGGGATTGGGTTCGAACGTTCGTTTTCGTGTTCGAGCGAGGAGAGGGCTGGGATTGGGTTCGAACGTTCGTTTTTATGTTCGCGAGCGGTGAGGGCGTGGAGGGCCTTGTAGAAGGCGCGAGAGGCGGAGTTCTGGCAGCGGATGAGGGTGCCGAAGGGGTCGCGGCCCCACTTGTCGAGGGCGCCGGGCTGGATGCTGAGGCCGGCGGTGAAGATGTCGACCTCGAGGCACGGGACGCGGCGGAGGCGCCAATTGGCGGCGGCCAGCTTGCGGACGAGCGAGTCCTCGTGGGGGTTGGCGGGCTGGAATTCGGATCGCCACGCGGCCAGCGCGGCGGCATACTCTTCGGGGTCTTCGCCGGGGAGGAGCGGGTTGCGGGAGCGGAAGCCGTGCAGGGAGCGATTCCGGGAGGCTCTGGCCTTGCCCTCGGGGGTCTTGGGGCCGGTCGAGAGCCGGGCGTTGCGGCGGTTGGCCTCGATCTGGCGCTGGGAAGGCACAGTACGCCTCGGCTCCAGGGTAAACCCGACGGGGGCGGGTGGCGAGGGTGCGGAAGAGGCAAGTGGCTGAGGGGGAGGGAGAAAAAGGGGTGGGGGAGGCGGGAATCCCGGATGGCTAACCCTACGGTTCCGGCACAACAAGGTGATGAGAACACCGTGCTCGTCGGTCGGTTTGGCGGCGGCGAGGTGTGAAAAGTGCAGGTCATTGATATGGCTGCTGAAACCGCGCGGCGTTCCCGACGGGTGGGGAGAGGGGTGGAGGTGGGGATGACAGGGCGCTTGGCGACACGTATCTGGTCCAAGGGGTGGATCGTCCCCAGGGGCAACAAATCACGGGCGATCCGGAGGGCGCTCCTCCAAGGCAGGCGTCATACGTCCACCGAGCGGCCAAGTTGTTGTTGGCGGAACAGGTCAACCTCACGGGGCGACAAAACCCTCGCGAGCTATTATGGGAGAAGCCAGGACCAGAAGCATGTCAAATCACACGAATTTCAACGGATGGCAAAGGCTGGACTCTCTTGGAAGAGGCGGACAAGGAGAAGTCTTCCGAGCGCAGAAGACTGCTGGGCCGACGCCAATTCCTGTTGACCGGGTGACTAGCGCCGTCAAGCGTTTCGAGGGACACGATCGCGAAGAGTGGCGGATGGGCGCGGAGCAACTTGTCTCGATCATCCGCGAGATCGCCACGGAGATCACGGCTCAGGATCGGGCTCAGATCGGCGCACTCAAGGTGTTACACCCGATTCAAGACAAAGATGCCGCCGAAAAGGCGGCGGCGCGCATGGCGCGGGAACTTGGCGCGCTGGAGAAGCTTCGGCATCCCTCAGTGGTGCGAGTCTTTGAGACAAGCCCCGACGGGAAGTGGTTCGTGATGGAGTACTTCAGCCGTGGCACCCTGAATGGTCACTTGGGTCGGTTTTGCGGGGACGCGCTGGGGGCGTTGCGAGCATTCCGACCGCTGGTCGAGGCAGTTTCTCAATTACACAAGAACGGTTACGTTCATCGCGATATTAAGCCTGCCAATGTCTTCGTTGCGGATGATGGCCACCTGGTCTTGGGGGACTTTGGGCTGGTTATAGATCCGAGCGCTGCTGACGCGAGGCTCACCGACACCTACGAGAATGTTGGCAGCCGGGATTGGATGCCTGGATGGGCCATGGGAATGCGGATGGACGAGGTGAAGCCCAACTTCGACGTGTTCAGCCTCGGCAAGCTGCTGTGGTCGATGGTTTCGGGAAAGGGGTTCCTTCGACTCTGGTATTTCAACGAGCCAGAATACCCGCAGTTTGATCTGGAACGAGTATTCCCGGAAAACCCAGATGTGCGCTGGGTAACGCGCATTTTGAAGAAATGCATCGTGCAGCACGAAACCGATTGCCTGAAAAGCGCCGGTGACCTCCTAGCATTGGTTGACGAGATGATTCGGGCGCTTGAGTTTGGAGGGCAGGTGCTCAGAAAGGAGAATGCCGCTGTTCGCTGCCGGGTGTGCGGAATCGGCTTATGCCCTGTGACGATCCCCTACGGTGCACAACAGATGACGCTCTACTGCGACAACTGCGGACACGTGCTCATCTTCAGGGGCGTGAAAGAAATGCACGGATGGGAGTAGTGGCCACGCCGCGTGGGACCCGAGCACGCAGCCTTCGTTCCCCGTTCAGCGGCGGTGCGATCGTCAAACCACACGCTGGGATGCTTCGGCGGCCTGGCGGGTATTCCGTCGCTGCGCACGGTCAGGGGGACTGTTGCGCCCGAAAATGGTGCGGCTATGCGGCGACTTCTACGTAGTGGACCGAGGAACGGGCTTCCGGGATGGGTTCGCCAATCTCACGCATCGCCTCGAAGTGAGCGGCCAGAGCGTCCTGGAAATTCCGGCGGGTCTCTTCCTCGGTGTCTCCGACGGCGGCGCATCCGGGCACGTCCGGTGAGAACGCGGAGTAGCCGGTGCTGGTTCGCTCGATGACCAGGGGGTAGCGTCTTAAACTCATCTCAAGCCTGCCTTCTTTAGTATAGCGTTCAAGGTGCCGGGGGCGAGTTCCTTTCCTTCGTTGCCCGGCACTGTGATCAGGCAGGGCTGTTCGGGATGTTTGAAGTGCCGGTGGCTGCCCTTGGACCGCATTTCCTTCCAGCCGCGTTTTTCGAGCAACTGGATGACCTCGCGCACCTTCAAAGGCATGACAGGATCTTATCATGCGGTCGTTGGCCTCGATCTGGCGTTGGGAGGGCGCAGTACGCCTCGGCTCCAAGTCAAGCCCGAGGGGGCGGAGGCGGGGCGGTTCGAGAGTCTACCGGGACCTGGCGTGCCCTAATCTCCAGGACGGCTATGTCCCAGGGTGTCCAAGCCAGCCAAGGAGGCCTGCGAACACGGCGTCGAATTGTTGCGGCCTCAGCGCGCCGAGCTTCCGGATCGCCCGGACGATTGGGTAGGTGGCCGCGTTCTGGACAAGGAATGCGCCCGGCCTCAAGAACGGCGCATCGACCGGGATCTCGTACCGAGATCCGCGAAGGCTGGTTGTGTGCGGAACAACCGTGATCAGCGCGCGGTCAAGGTCACCGTAGAGAACGCTCACGACCAAGGCAGGACGAACCTTTTCGGCCATTCCCAGGTCGAACAGCCAGACCTCACCTCGCGCCGGCGTCATTCTCTTCGGCTTCCAAACCTGCAAAGAGCTGGTCAGCGGCGTGGGCGGTTTCCTCGTCGTCCAGTGGCCCGGAGTCGAATGGAATTGCCCGCCGCAGGAACTCTGCCATGAAGATCCGCTTTTCCGCTTCCGGAAGAGCTTCGAATGCATCGAGAAGCTCGGCCGTTTGCCTGCTCATATCTTTAAGCTACCCTCTTCCGCTTCCAGCGGCAAGGGCGGAACGGATTCGGGTGCAATGACTTGTTCGTACTCCGGAGCGCGCTTCTGCCGGCAGGGCGTCACAGATCGACGTGAACGCTGAATCGGAGCGGCCAGCGAGGGGGTGAACTCGTTGGGGTCTTCGCCGGGGAGGAACGGATGCCGAGGGTACGGAAGAGGCAAGTGGCTCACGGGGGGGAGGAAAATGCGTGGGGAAAGGAGGGAATGCAAAAGGTTGCATCGGCTGTGCGGCGGTTTGTTTCCGCGCCCGTAGCACAATTGTGCTACTATCGGATCGTGCGGCGAGTTGTCCTATCGGATACTGCGGTCCGGCTGTTCCGAGCGCTCCCGAAGGCGCGACGGCTGGAAGTCAAAGACGGAATCCGGCTGCATCTTCAGGAGAACGACCCTGTCGAAGAGACTCGCAACAAGTTCCGGCTCCGGCGACCATCGGCTCATGCCGAATACGAATTGCGGCTCGGCGATGTCAGGGTCTTCTACAGGATCCGGGACGAGACCGTCGAAGTAGTCCTGATCGGGGAGAAGCGAGGCAACCGCCTGCTGATCGGGAGCGAGGAGTTCGAGATATGAAGATCGAGAGTCTGCGCGACGTGAAGAACAACTTCAGCAGGGTCATCGAGCAGTTGACCGAGACTGGCCCGGTGGTCATAACCAAGAATGGAAAGAGCCGCGCGATCCTGTTGCCGGTGGACGAGTCTACAGATCTCGAGAGCCTTCTGCTATCGGCCAGTCCGAGATTCTGGGGACTTTTCGACCGGGCGGCGAAGAGCAAAGCGTGGACCGCGCTGGAAGACTTGTAGGGTTGCCAGCTACCGGATTAGTTCCGTGCGGAGAAGACCGCTTTTGGAGAAGCCGTGAAAAACCTGGGGACACGCTTGCGGGTGGTCCGTGGCTGGGCGCGATCAGGGAGAGCGTTGCACCCAAATACGACGCGGCTATGCGGCGACTTGTACGTAGTCGACCGACGAGCGGGCTTCCGGGATCGGTTCGCCGATCTCACGCATCGCCTCGAAGTGAGCGGCCAGAGCGTCCTGGAAATTCCGGCGGGTCTCTTCCTCCGTGTCTCCGACGGCGGCGCATCCGGGCACGTCCGGTGAGAACGCGGAGTAGCCGGTGCTGGTTCGCTCGATGACCAATGGGTAGCGTCTCAGACTCATCTCAAGCCTGCCTTCTTCAGTGTAGCGTTCAAGGTGCCGGGGGCGAGTTCCGTTGCTTCGTTGCCCGGCGCCGTGATCAGGCAGGGTTGTCAGGTACGCCTCGGCTGCGTGGCAAACCTGTCCGGCGAGGTATCGGGCTGGGATCTCGAGTGGGCGAAGGACAGGCGGGCTACTTGCCCGCGGACGTGCGGTCGTAGATCTTTTCAAAGGCCGGCTTCGACGGGAAGTCGAGGGCGGTTTTCACCGATGTCGTCGCTCCCGGAATGGTGTTGCTCGTGGTTTCGGCGCCTCTGGGGGCGATCTTCCGGTCGGCGCGCGTCACGGGTCGGTGCGGCTTCGCCCGCCGGCAGTCGACTCGCTCGATGTCCTCCTTCGGGATCGACAACTGCCCGTTCTTGGTGATGACGATCAAGCTCTCATCGCTGGCTTGATCGAACTTCGCCAGAAGCGGCTCCTTCGTATTCACCTTATAGATCCGCAGCTCGGCGCCGCTTTTCAGTTCCCGGACCTGGGCCCAGGAGTCCTCGGCCGCGAGGGCCGCCATGGCAGTGAGCAGCAGAAGGAGGATTGGTTTCATACCGTGTCGCACTCTATTCTGACGCTGGAATGCCCTTTCGCGTTCCGGCCAGCCGTAGGATACCACCAGCAGCCGGTCTTCGATCGGTGCACTGCAGTTGGGTAAGAGGAGGTGCAGTAATCCTGGCCCCAGGTCAAGCTCGAGGGGGGCGGGTGCGCGGGCGGTGCGTTTGTTCCGCGCGCTCGGCCACCAGCGCTTTGATTCTGTCGTTCAGTTTCTCGTTGGTGGGCGGCGCGGCGCCGCGGAGCAGCTTCCACACATTACCGGCGACGACTCCCACGATCCTGTGGATCGCTTCGAGCCGCGTGTCGCCGAGGCTGCGCAGCTCGTCGAGGACCTTCGCGTCGGGCAGGAAGGGATCGCTGACCCGGCGCAGCACGACTTCATCCAGGGTGAGATGAAAGCGCCAGTCGATGGGCTTCCGTGTCCGAGATCATGCGGCCCGCCTGGCCTATTGTGCCACACCGCCCCGGTAGAACCCGATGAGCCGCCGCGCGGCGGCGGGGCCGATCAGCGTTGCCAGCTCGTCTTCCGAGGCCTGCCGCACGCGCTCGGAGCTGCCGAAGCGCTCCAGCAGTTTGCGGACGGTCTTGGGGCCGATGCCGGGCGCCTGATCGAGTTCCGAACTCAGCCGGGCCGCATCGCGGCGCGAGCGATGGAAGGTGATGGCAAAGCGGTGCGCTTCGTCGCGCACGCTCTGGACCAGGTGCAGCACCGGGGAGAAGCGGTCGAGCACGATGGGCTCCTCCTCCTGGCCGTAGACGTAGATCCATTCCTCGCGCTTGGCGATGGAAGCCAGCGGCTGGCCGGCAAGCCCGAGCGCTTCGAGCGCTTCGGCGGCCGCGTGCAGTTGGCCCAGGCCGCCGTCCACCAGCACCAGCCCGGGCATCGGCCGGCCCTCGTCTTTGAGGCGGGAATAGCGGCGGGTGATCACCTCGCGCATCGACGCGCAATCGTCGTTGCCCTCCACCTCCCGAATGATGAACTTGCGGTAGTCGGACTTCTTCATCCGCCCGGCTTCCCAAACCACCAGGCTGGCGACCTTGTCCGTCCCCTGGATGTGCGAGACGTCGAAGCACTCGATGCGGCGGGGCGGCTGCTCGAGCCCCAGGATCTCCTGGAGCGCGCCGAGAATCGCCTGGGCGGATGGCTTCATCACCCGGAAGCGCTGGTCGAACAGGTGCCGGGCATTGGTTTCCGCCAGCGCCAGCATGGCCTTCTTCTGCCCGCGCTGGGGCGCGTGAATCTCGACCTTGCGGCCGCGTTTTTCCGAGAGCACTTTCGCGAGCAGCGCGCGGTCCTCGAAGTCCAGCGGCACGTGGACGCACGCCGGGACGTATTGCTGGTCCAGGTAGCACTGCTTCAGCAGCGCGGAAACGAATTCGGCCGGCTCGAAGTGCATCTGGTCTTCCCAGAAGAACTCGCGCCGGTCGACGATGCGCCCGTTGCGGAGGTGGAAAACGTTGGCGGCCACCAGCGGCGGCTCGGCGTAGAAGGCGAAGATGTCGGTGTCCTCGCCCTCGGCGGCGGCCATCTTTTGCTTCTGCTCGAGTTCCTCGATCGTCGAGATGGCGTCGCGCAGAACGGCGGCCTGTTCGAAACGCATTTCGCCGGCGGCCTGCTGGATGTGAGAGTGCAGCTCGGCGATCAGGTCCCGGTGCCTGCCCTCGAGGAACATCCGGACCTCGTGGACGGCGCGGGCGTAAGCCTCCTCGGCGGCGAGCCCCTCGACGCAGGGCCCCTGGCAGCGGTGGATGTGGTACTGGAGACAGGGATGAGATCGGCGGCGGGTCAGGTCGATCTTGCAGGAGGGCACGCCGAAAAACCGGTTGATGAAATGCACCAGGCGGTAGGCCAGGCCGCCGGGGAAGTAGGGCCCGTAGTAGGCGGCGCCGTCCTTGAGGACGCGGCGGGTGACGTAGACGCGCGGGTATTTCTCCCGCGTCAGCTTGACGTAGGGGTAGGTCTTGTCATCCCGCAGCAGGACGTTGAAGCGCGGCTTCCAGCGCTTTATCAGGTTGTTTTCGAGCGCCAGCGCCTCCTGCTCGTTGTCGACCAGGATGCACTCGATGTCCCGCGCTTCCGACATCAGGGTCCCGGTCTTCGGGTCGGCCAATTGGTCTTCCGAGAAATAGCTGCGCACGCGGCTGCGCAGATTGATGGCCTTGCCGACGTAGATGACGCGCCCCTCGGCGTCCTTGTAGAGATAGACTCCGGGCAGTGCGGGCAACTGGCTGACTTTCTCGCGGAGATCCATCGGCGGCCGGGCTTATCCTACACTAGGATTGTGGCACGAATCGGCGCATGCATCTTGAGTTCGGTGCTGGCGTGCGGCGCCCTCCTGGCCCAGCAGAAGACACCGCCACCGAAACCGCAGGAGCCGCCCGAGGAGGACGAGACCCTGGTCCCGAAGAAGGACTACGCCTTCAACCCGCTTCAGGCCGAGAAGGAGCTCCGGACCGGCAACTTTTACTTCAAGAAGGGCAGCTACAAGGCGGCAATCGGCCGGTTCACGGAAGCGACGAAATGGAATCCCGGGCTGGCCGAGGCCTGGTTCCGTCTGGGGGAGGCCGACGAGAAACTGAGGGACCACAAGGCGGCCCGCGAGGCTTACGCCAAGTTCGTCGAGCTGGCTCCCGAGGACAAACGCGCCGACGGGTTGCGCAAGAAGTTAGCGGGTAAGCCCTGAGGCGCTAACCGCGCGGCAGGCCGCCTCCGGCGGAACGGCGCGCTGCCGCCTTGGCCTCTCTTCGGATCGCCGCCAGGATGCGCTGCAAGCCCTTTTCCCAGTCTGGGAACAGATCGACGTACTGGAATTCCCGGCTGATACGGGCCGGAATGCGGCACTCCTCCAGCCGTACGGGAATGAAGAAGACTTCCTCGAGGGGCAGGCGCCCGGCGCAGTCCAGCGCGTAGCGCAGTTCGGATTGAAAGCTGCCGCGCTTTCCGATCGCCTGGCGGGAGAAGCACGCCACAAAGAAGTCCGAGACCGAGATCGCCTGCTCGATCGAGCGCGGCCAGTTTTGTCCGGGCAGCAGTCTCTTGCGATCCAGCCAGGCATCGAAGCCCCGGGCGAGGAAGCTGGCGTAGAGCTTCTCGGCGGCCTCCAGATCTTCCGCCACGTAAGCCAGGAAGACTTTGGGTTGGGTTTGCGGCAGGAACTGGAATCCGCCCTGGCGATCGGGGCGGAACTCCCCCAGGCCGTCGATCTCGACGCAGCCGCCTTGTTCCAGGCAGTGGCGGACGATGCGGGCGACTTGCTGGGTTGTGGATCGGCTGCGAGCGGCCATCTACTTCTCACGCCTCCGTTTGGCGTCGCGCGGCTGGAACCGGAAGCCGCGGCCCGGGAGGAACTGGCCCAGCCCCGGGAAAGCGGCCGGCTTCCCCCGTCGCAGGCTGGCCAGGATGTCATGGATCACCTGGTCGAGCCGGTCGGCGGCCGCGGCCTTCGAGAGCCCGGCTTCCTGGGCCAGGCGAGCCGCAAGCTCATTCTTCTTCATGGCGCTTCCATCCTACCAGCGGTGGCGCGGGATTGGGCTGCGACAAGGCGGGGTACGAGCGCGCCTATTGCGCCGACAAACGATTGTGGTGGAATGACTTATCGCACAGGGACTGGCGCGAGGACTGGGTCTGCGGCGGCCGTCACTGGCGCGCTGCGTCCGGGCGGCCGTTCCGGAGGTGGATGCGCAGGTTCTGAAAGTAGCCTGCGCTGACCGCTTGCAGTTGCCCGCTGGGTTGGGTGCCCGGTTGCGGCGCCGGACGGCACCCGATGGTGAACGTCGCTCCATCGCCGGAACCGGCGAAGGGCAGGGCAGTCGCGAGCGCCGCGGACTCGACTGCAGGCAGCGAGGCGAAGGCGCGCGGAACCTCGTCCTGAAACCGCGCCTGCTGTTCCCGCGTGGGACACCGCGACTCCGGCAGGTTGATCGGAAGGTTGACGCGGGCGCTTCGCTCGGCGAGGCTGAAGACGGCGGTGTTGGCACCGATGCCGAGTCCCAGCGCAAGCACGGCGACGGCCGCTGGCCGGCGGCAACCGATGCTCCCATCGCGGAAAGAGATACACCCCGCCGCGTGCGAGGCTGTATCCCTCTGGGAGCGCTTCCCGTCCCAGACGACGCGAGCGTGCGTCAAAGAGGCTGCGAGCGAGTGGCCGTCCAGGGCTACCCGGCTCAGTCGCAGGCGCACGCGTCCGCGCATCCCGCGTTCTGGTTGCGCATCCCGGCGCTGATCGCCGCCGCACAGCCTACGCCGGAAGAGACTTGGATGGCGCCTAAGGGACAGTTCATCCGGCAGGCCCCGCACTCCATGCAGTTGCCGCGGTTGGCGATGACCGCCTTTCGGCCGACCACTGAAAAGACGGCCTGAGGACAGACCTCCTCGCACCGGCCGCAGCCGTTGCAGAGCGCCTGATCGAGGACCAGTGAATGACCATTCAAGATGTACTGCATGTGTTCCTCCTGCCGTCTACACCAATGCCGCGGCCAGGCGCAAGATCGCTCCCACGCCGGCCGCTTCGATAGTCCCTGCCGGCCACCACTACGCCGAGACCGCGGCCCACAGCGCCCCGCCAACCGCGCCCTTGACCGAAAACGCTCTAGACGGAAGCCAGGGGAGCAGCAACGGAACCAGGACGCCGCCGGTGAAAATGGCTCCGAGGAAGCGGACGACGTCGGCGGCCAGGTGCGGGGTCAGCTCCCGATGGAAGCCAGAACCAGCCGTTCTCTCCAACCGAAGCTCACCCGGCGCATGGACGGCGCAGCGCGTCGCGCCAGGAGATCCGGGTGGAGAGCTCCGATATCGCCGGCTGCACCTGGGTCACCGCGCCGCATCCGCAGCCACTCTTGCTCATTTCAAACCTCCCTTGCCGGTCGGCGGCACGGCCGCTGGCCTGGCTGTCCCGGGCGAAGGCGGCGCATACTGCCGGCAAGCAGCCGTACCGCGCGCACGACCAGCCGCTGATCTTTCTGGCTCATCTGCCGGAGCAGCGCCTGGTAGTAGCGGTTGTACGTCTGGTTGATCGTCGCAACCCTCTCGCGTCCCGCAGGCGTGAGCGTGAAACGCACCGACCGCCGGTCGGCGGCATCCACGGCGCGCTCGACCAGCCCGGCCTGGACCATTGCCTCGACGGTGCGGCTGAGCGTGCTGGTGTCCAGCTCGAGGGCGGCGGCAAGGCCGGTGAGCGAGAATTCCGCCGCGGACAGCTCGAGAAGTGCGTGACACTGGGCCAGGGTGACGCCGCAGCAGACCGTTTCTCCTTCGAGCTGGCGGACGACTTCGCGCTCGGGACGGCGCAGCCGTATTCCATGACCTGCTGCAACTTGCGGCGAGCGCGATGCAGCCGGATCTTGACCGCGCCCACCTCCACCCCCAGAAGGTCCGCGATCCCGGCCGCCGTGAGCGCATGGACGTCGTGCAGCAGAAGCACGGCCCGGTAACAGTCCGAGAGGAGGTCCAGGCATCGCCGCGCGGAGGCGCTGGCGCAAGCGGTCCGGGCACACATGGGTGGCGATGCGGCACAGCCAGCCGCGAGCGGCATTCGGATCGCGAACCATGCCCAGGACGTAGCGATGAATCCGATCGTGGTGGGCGCTGAAAAGCTCCCACCCAGCGTCACCGGCCGAATGAGGTTGCCGGGCTACTTGCTCAGGCGCAGGACTTGCGAGGAGATGGACAGGAAGGCCTGGCTGAGCGACGACGGGCTGGAGGAGAAAATGAAGGTGCCCTGGGGCTGGTTGGAGTAATTGGCGCAACCCGCCTCCGAAGCGCAGGCGCTATAGCGCGGCGGGCTGTTGTAGTTATCGCCGTTCGGATCGTTGGCCAAGCGCTGCATGAGGACGTAGTCGGGTGGGCTGGAGGAGGTGCCGCCGAGACCGATGCCAAAGAAGTAAACCGGGATGGTCGCATTGGAGCGGGACTGATAGGCGGCGTAGTCGGTCGCATTCAGGACGGCGTTGTGGTAGGTGGTATAACTGTTGGCCGCGATGTGGGCGCCCGTGTAAGTGACAGAGAGATAGCCGTAAGAAGGGTTTAACTGGTTGCTCCAAACGTCCGTGACCGGAAACCAGGCGATGTCGGCGGGCGGCGGCGTCGCCGTCTGGCCACCGTCGAACGAGCAGCCTGGAGCGGTGGAACTGGCGAGGTAGCTGGTGCTGTTGAAATTGCTGCTGGTGGTCGTGGTCCAGTACTTCATCATGAGCAGGAACTTGTTGGTGCCTCCCGGGTCCTCCGAGTAGACCCCGCCGACGATGCCGGCCGGGATGTTCGAATAATAGCTCCCGCTTCCGAGCGCCTGGCCCGGGGTCCACGCGGGAAGCACCGAGGCGCTGGCAAATCCTCCGGTGCTCATCTTCTTGCTGTTCTTGTCCGTGCAATTGCTGGTGCTCTTGATCCCGGCGACGCTGGCGCTGGAGTCCCAGAAGTTCAGCGTGAGCGTGTTCGGCAGGCCGTCGGTCTCGAACATGATGACGTTCAGCGCGCCGGGAAGATTCATTTTGTAGACCTCGTTGTAGGCGACCGAGATGGCTTGCGCGGTGCTGGTGCCACCGGCGCACGTGATGGTATCCAGCGCTCCGGTTCCGTTTCCCAAGTTGTTTTTGTAGCCGAGCACGGTCTGGAAGTTGGTGGTCGGGGCGGAATGGATGTACACGTTGTCGCTGAAGGATACCAGCCCGAGCTGGTCGCGGCCGGCGGCGAATTGACCGGTGAACAGTTTGGCGGCGGTGATCATGGCGCTGCACGCGCCCGCGTTCTGCATGGAGCCTGAGCGGTCGAGCACCATCATGACCACGACGTCGCGGCGCGAGGCGTTGCCGCTGGCGGAGATCACCGTCGAGGTGGCGTTAAACCACCGCATGAAGGTGGTGGGTACGCTGGTGCTGGCCGAAACCGTGACGTTGCGCACGTGCGCATTGTTCGGATCGTCGAAGACGCTCACCGTGGACTGGCCCATCTGGGTGTTGAACGTGCCCCAGGAATGAGCGGGAAAGTTCGCGTAGAACCAATTCACGGCGTTCTGTTGGGCACTGGTGGCCTGTGCCGAGGTAGTCTGGCCCAGATTCAGGGCGCGAGCGGCGGCCAGGGAGGCGCCGTCCACCGCGGCCTGGAGCCTGGCCTTAACCGAATACAGAACGCCGACGTCGATCATCATCCCGACCACGGGGACGATGAACGCCAGAGAGACTGCGACCACGATCAGGCTGACTCCCTCCCGGCGTCGCATGCAGTGCCGATTCGCCATAAGAGTTCACCTCCCTAGAAGAAATACCGCGCGTAAACTCCGCCGGCCGAGAAGCTCCCTAAGGTCAATTCCGGCGATTGGGCGTAGAACTCCGCGACATAGCAGCTCTGGCCATCCGTCAAGGCCACCTGCCACAGGCCGCGGATGCTGGTTTGCGCGGCGCTGGGAAGCTTGGCGCCGGCGTCGGTGATTGGGTTCTGCACGATTCCGGCCGTGGAAATCGCCGACGTGGAAGGGTTGCCCAGCGAGCTTGGTTTGCGGCTGGTAAGGCTTCCATTCCCAAACTGGATCCGCTGCGTGAACACGAAGCTGTTCGCATTGGTGCAATTGGAGGCGCCGACGGCGGCGCAGTTGGGGTCCGTAGTCGAGCCGACGTACATGATCCGCGACAAGGTCACCAAGGCGTTTCCACCGTTGCCCGTGTTGGTGGCGCTGTTTCCGGAAAACGACGAGCCGATTTCGAGACTCAGCCCGTGGGCCAGCCGCTGTCCCAACTGCTGCATGGTATACGTGGAGAAATCCGCGCCGTGGATGTACATGTTGGCCAGGTCGCGGCACACCTGGTTCACCTGAATGCTGCGGATCAAGTCCATGCCGGTGATGAACGAATTCAGCAGAAGACCCACCAGCAGGATGGTGGTCAGTGCGAACTCGATGAGTTCCTGGCCGCCCTGCCGTTTGCTGCGCCGCCCGGTCGCCATGTCGTGTCCTCCTGGTGCGGTTGCCTTCAGCGGCCGACTGAGTTCACGCCGGCCGGGTACCCCCCGAGCATGTCGGACGAGTAGACGCTCAGGGTGAACGGTGTCGTGGCATACAGGCCATTCCCCACGAAGGATCCGCTGAGCGGCGCGATCCAAGCCCACGATACGTTCTGTACCGAAACCTGGACGACGTTGCCTGGGACGTTTCCGCCGGTCTGGATGGGAGTGGTCAGGTTGGTGGGGGAGTAGTAGTTCACGAAGATGTGTTGGGGGCTGTCGTCGGCCCTCACCACGCCCATGGCATATCTCTGCACCACTTGCGCGATCGAGGCATCCTGGCCCAGCGTCGCGGAGGTCTGGAAGGTGATCGCATACCGGCACCCTTCCCGCACGGCGTTCTGGAGCGTGCTCCAGCGGAACAGCATCAGCGCAAGGTCCGCAAACGCAAAGATCAATGCCAGCAGGGGCAAGAGCGTGAGCGCGCACTCGATGACTATGCTTCCGCCCGATCGGCCCTTGCGGCGTCCGGAGGCGCCCTGGAGCGCCCGCGTTCCGGGCTTGGTTCTCTCGGCTGCTGCGTGCATGATACGGATTGCTCCCGCGGCAAACGGGCGCGCCTCTCCCGTCAGGGAGCGGCCGCTGCGACTTGTTTCGTGCGGCAGCGCACCGGCGGCCCACCCTCTTATGAGCTCCGCGTTCTGTCCTCCTGGAAACGCACCTAACACGATTCAACAACGAAAGCAGCGGCGATGGAATCGGGTTTTCCCCCGATAAATCGAAGGCTCTTGACCCACGGGGAGGCCACGGCGGGCGGGCCTCCCTCGCACTTGGTGAGGGTGGCCCGCCTGTGCTAAGCTACACGGTCTTACACCGTGTAAGCCGTCGAAGGATTGGGCCGAGCGAGCCCACGCTCGCGGTTGAGCCGCAGCAGGGCCGGTGTACGCCGAATGAACGCGGCCTGTGCGCCGGCGGAAAGGAAGTGGTCTGCCGTTCCGGACTCCGGCGTTGTGACAGCCCGCCGCCCGCAGAGGCGTCCGGGGCGCCTTCCCGACATCGTATGGTCCCAGAACAAGTCCGCTGGAAGGAACGAGTTGCTTATGGCGCGGGGGATCTCGCGTCGTGCCTGTATTGGAACACCTTTAGCCTGTTCCTGCTATTTTTCTACACCGACACGTTCGGTATTAGCCCCGCCGCCGCGGGCACCATGTTGCTGATCACCCGCACCGTCGATGCGGTCTTCGATCCGCTCATGGGTATGATTGGCGATCGCACCCGTTCGCGATGGGGCCGCTTCCGTCCCTGGCTGCTGTGGATGTGCGTGCCGTTCGCCATCGCCGGGGTACTGACCTTCACCACGCCGAATCTGTCGCCGACGGGCAAGCTGATTTACGCCTATATCACCTACGCCCTGGTGATGATCTTTTACTCGGCCATCAACATTCCCTATGGAGCGCTGCTGGGCGTGATCACGCCCGATTCCGACGAGCGGACCAGGTTGTCTACCTACCGGTTTTTCGGCGCGTTTGCGGGCAACCTGATCGTGCAGGGCACCCTGCTCTATCTGGTCGCGGGGTTCGGTTCCGGGAACTGGGGATTCGGCAATGTCGCGGCCATCGAGCATCTCAAGCTTGGCAAGAGACTGTCGGCCCCCGAGGTTGCCATCACGCAACATGGATTTCCCTTGGCGGTCGGTGTGTACGCCATCCTGGCCGCGGCCCTGTTCCTGTTCACTTTCGCCGCGACGAAAGAACGCGTGCACACCCTCAAGCGGCATAGCTCCAGTGTCCGCGAGGACCTTCGGGATGTTCTGCACAACCGGCCCTGGCTCGTGCTGAGCGCGGCCAACGTCCTGTTTCTGATCTGGGTCTCGATGCGCGGGGCCGCCACGGCGTATTACTTCAAGTACTACGTGGGGAACTCGCAATTGATGTCGTCGTGGCTCGTATTCGGAACCATCGCGACCCTCCTCGGCGTGGCAGCGACGGAGCCGCTGACCCGCTGGCTGGGCGGAAGAAGATCGACGTACATTTGGCTGCAACTGATCAATGCCGCCTCCTGCGGCCTGTTGTTCTTTGCCAGTCCGTCCAACTACATTCTGATCTTCGGGACCCAGATTATCGGCTCGTTTCTTAACGGGCCGCTGAACCCGCTGATCTGGGCCATGTACGCCGACACGGCCGACTACGCAGAGTGGCGCTTCGGCCGCCCGTCCACGGGCCTGATCCTCTCCGCGGGCACCTTCTCGCAGAAAACCGGCTGGACCGTCGGCGGCGCGGTCGCCGGTTGGCTGCTGGCCTACTACGGCTTCGCCGCCGACAAGATGCAGTCGACCGCCACGCTGAACGGCATCCGCATGATGATGAGCTTGCTGCCCGCGGCGGCCAGCATCGTCACCGCCATCGCGGCGCTGTTCTACAATCTCGACCGGCGCACACAGCAGCGCATCGAAGCCGAGCTGAAAGAGCGGCGGGCCGCGCCCCCGGTAGCCATGGGATAGTGACGGTCGAGCAAGCATGAATCCAACTTCCATGAAACAGACAGTCCTCGGGACCGCGGTCCCGAACCTCCCTTGGGAGGACAAGCCGGCGGGGTGCCGGGACGTGGTCTGGAGGTACAGCGGGAATCCGATTATCGGGTGGAACCCCGTGGGCCGCGTCGCCCGCGTCTTTAACAGCGCGGCCATTCCGTACGGGGGCGGGTTTGTGGGCGTGTTCCGCGCGGACCACCGCAACGGGCGCGCCGACCTTCACTTTGGCCGCAGCGCCGATGGCATCCACTGGGACCTCGAGCCCGAGGTCATCCCCTGGCAGGACGAGTCCGGCCGGCCGAAGCCCAACAGTTACGGCTACGATCCGCGGCTGCTGAAGATCGAAGACACCTACTACATCACCTGGTGCGACGATTTCCCCGGCGCCTCCATCGGACTCGGCCGCACCAAGGACTTCCGCACCTTCATCAAGATGGAGAACCCGCTGATGCCGTTCAATCGCAACGGCGTCCTGTTTCCGCGCCGCATCGGCGGGCTGTACGCGCTATTGAGCCGGCCCAGCGATTCCGGCCACACCCCGTTTGGCGACATCGTGCTCTCGTACAGTCCAGACCTCACCTACTGGGGCCGGCATCGCCTGGTGATGAGCCGCGGGGGACAAGGCTGGTGGCAGAGCACCAAGATCGGCGCCGGCCCGGTGCCGATCGAGACCACCGAAGGCTGGCTGCTCTTCTACCACGGGGTCACCACCACCTGCAATGGCTACGTCTACAGCACGGGCGCGGCTCTGCTGGATCTGGACGATCCCAGCCGCGTCCTCTACCGCACGCGCGATTACCTGCTGACGCCCGAGAAGGAGTACGAAACCGCGGGCTTCGTTCCCAACGTGGCGTTTCCATGCGCCGCGATTGCGGACGCTCCGACGGGCCGAATCGCTCTCTATTACGGCGCCGCGGATACCTACACCGCACTGGCGTTCTGCCAGGTGGACGAGCTGCTGGACTACCTCAAACGGAACTCCGAGGTGTTTTGAGTCCGGCCCTCACGGCAACAGCACCATGGGTGACCGCCAGACGGCAAACTTCTCCGCCGAGGGATGCAGCACGCTCACCTGGCGGGTGTACCGGCCCGGCTGCAATTTCTCGAGCGGGACGCTGAACCTCAGCGGCACCGCCTTGGACTTGGGGTTCAGCCCCTCGGTAATCTGAAGCGGCGCGGTTTCGAAGGCCTTGGCCGTCCCGCGATAAAAGCTCACGGCCGCCACCAGGTATTGCGTCGCCGCGAGCCTCTCGCTTCACCGACACGGGCACGAAGTGCCGGTGGCGCGGTTCAAATTCGGCAACGTCGAAGCCGATTTCGGGAAGGGCGAGGTGCGCAAAGACGGCCTGCCGATCGGGTTGGCCGCCAAGGAGCTCGAGCTTCTCCGTTACCTGATCGATCACCGCGGCAGGGTCGTCTCCCGGGAAGAGCTCCTGAAGCGCATTTGGGAGTATCAACCCGGCGTGTCGTCCCGGACCATCGATGTGCACGTGGCCTGGCTGCGTCAGAAGCTGGAGGACAACCCGCAAACGCCGAGCCATATCCAAACGGTTCGGGGAGTCGGCTACCGGTTCTCTCCGTGAAGCGCCGGGCCGCACGCACGTTCCACTCGCCGATTTTACAGTGCTTTACATTCCAGGGCGCAACTCCGCCCGCCTCCCCGGCGTCAAGCCAATGAGGGAGGACGTGGCGCAACCGATGCTTGAGTGGACTTCTTCCGTGGCCGGCGGGGCTGGCAGCCGGGCCGCCGTGCGCTGGTGAGAGCGGTGGACTTCTACCAGCATGACAGCGCTGCGATGTTCCGCTTTGTGCTCCGCGGAGAGCTGTGCGGAGCGTCCGTAGAGGAGCTTGAACACGCGTGGACGACCGCAGCGTCGGTGATGAGGGAGAAGGAGCTGGTGGTGGGCCTCGGCGGCCTCACCGGGGCCGACCAGGCAGGCATCGCATTGCTGTCTCGCATGCGCGAGTCGGGAGCCCGCTTCACCGCGGCGCTGCCGCCGCAGTCGGACGCGCTGGCTCGCTGGTTGGGGATTCCGTCCGCGGCGCCGGAGGGCCGCCCGGAAGGCCGCCGCGCCAAGGGATGGAAAGACAGGCTGCTGCAAGTGGTGCGCCTGAGCTCGGAGCGCGCGTGACTCTTATGGCCCTCCATCCCGCCCGCCTCTGTAAAGTTTCGTTAAGTCCTTCCTTACGCCGTCGACAAACCGGTTCTCACCGCGTCAATCTTGCTTGGAGGCCGAATCGGCCGTGACGACGAACATGGAGTTACCCGGTGCAAGCAACTGTTGAGCGTTTCCCCGCGATCTGGCCGCGGCCGGAACCGCGCGAGTCGAGCCGCATTGTCAACGACGAGGCTGCGCTGGTGCGGCGAGCGCAGGCCTCGGACCAGATGGCATTCCGGGAGATCGTCGACCGGTACCAGGCGACGGTCTTCTCCGTCATCCGCAGGCTGCTCCGCGACCACAAGGACGCGGAGGACGTCGCCCAGGAAGTGTTTGCCCGCGTGTTCTTGTCGATCGGCCGTTACGAGAGCCGGGGAGCGCTGCTGAGCTGGATCTACCGGATCACGGTGAACGAATGCTACGCCTACCTGCGCCGGCGGAAGGTCCGGCCGCTGGTCTGCACCAGCGACCTCACTCCCGACGAGCTCCGTGTTTTCGAGGCGGGAAGCCCCGCGCCCCTGTTCGACAGTACCGTGGCCGACCGCGACCTGGCGCTCAATCTGCTGGCCTGCGTATCGGAGCAGGAGCGGTGCCTGCTGCTGATGAGAGTGGTCGAGGGCTACTCGATCCAGGAACTCTCCGGGCTGACCGGCATCCCCGTGAACACCGTGAAGGTGAAGCTGCTGCGAGCGCGCCGGAAACTCCTGAATGCCGCGGGCCGGAGGGGCTGGGCGCCAAAGCTGAGAGCCTGATGCGCGCTCGTCTCAGCGCGGAGTTCCGCAGCCGCAGCGCGGCCGGCACGCCCTGCACCCCTGCTTCCCGCAGTTGGGGCAGGCCGAGAAGCAGGACTTGCACAGGCAGTGCAGGCGATCGTCGCACAGGAACAGCGGATGCGCCGGGCCGAAGCAGGCGTCGCACCACGGGGTATCGAGCGCGCCGAGCGCCGGGTTCCAGTGGAGCTGGATGGCCCGCTCGGCCTTCTTGCGCATGATCCGCACCGAGATCTCCCGCACCGGAAGCGGCAGGACCAGGACGTCGCCGGGCTGGATGCGGATCTTCAGCGCGTACTTTCGCGCCAGATCCTCGAGTTTGGCCGCGCGGTCCAACTCGGTGGCCGCGGCTCGGGAGCGCTCTCTCTCCTCCACCTTGGGATCGCCGCCGCGGCGCGAGGCTCGCTTCTCAATCTGGCGCAGCAGGTTCTCGTAGTAGGCGTGGATGCGCCCGGCGTCGCGGGCCAGCCGGCGGTTCGCGCCGTCTTCGACGGAGGCTGCCAGGCGGCGGATCTCCGGCTCCGCGCCCCGAAGCGCCATCGGAGCGAGCCACGCCAGCTCCTCCCGCGGGAGGGCGAAGGCCGGGTCCTCTTCCAGATCGTCCCGCACGGCGTGGAGCAGAGACGCGCTCTGCGACGCCAGGGAGCGGGCCGACGGGTTGAGGCAGACCGTCCACACGCCCAGCTTGGTTTCGTCGGACTCGATGGTGTACTGGAAATCGAAGAAGTAGTAGCGCGCCGTTCCGGGATAGTCCTCCAGCAGGCGGAAGACGCCGTTCTGGATGGCCAGTCCGCCCTCCAGCGCCGCGGCGGCATCGATTCGTGGGACCACGCCGGGGCGCGGCAGCCGGGCGCCGATGACGCGCGGCTCGGGCGGCAACAGCCGGCCCAGGCGCTCGAGCCACTCGCCCTCGTCGTCCGAGCCGGCGCCGGCGCCGAAGCGCAGCGACAGCCAGTCGCTCGAGCAAAGCGCGCCGGCCAGCTCGGGCGAAAGCATGGCGCGCAGCGTTGCGGGCTCGGTCTCGACCAGCGCCCCGCGGCTGAGGAGAACGTCTCGGGCCCAATCGGCGAGGTCCGCCATGGCTCACACCTCGAAGTCGCGCGCGAAGAGCGAATCGTCCAGCTCCTGCGCCTTCTTCTGCTGCTTCTTGTCGTCGAGCAGCCGCGCCGCCAACTCTTCGAACGCCCGCTCGACCTCCCCGGACTCGCGGCCCGAAAGCCACAGGTCCATCACGATTTCGGCGAAGTCCCGGCTGTCGTCGAGCGTCCCGAGGATGGCATCCATCTCGCCCACCACCAGCTCGAACATGTTGATCTTGTCGTGCAGCACGCGCAAAAGCTGCTCTTCGACGGTGCCGCGCTGGCAGAAGTTGAAAACGAAGACGTCCCGGCTTTGCCCGATGCGATGAACGCGGCCCACGCGCTGCTCGATCCGCATCGGGTTCCAGGGCAGGTCGAAATTGACGATGGTGTCGGCGAACTGGAGGTTCCGCCCTTCCCCGCCGGCGCCGGTGGAGAGCAGCACGCGCGCCTGGTCGCGAAACCGCGCGATGGCGGCGTCCTTGTCCGCGCGCGAGAGGTCGCCGCGGAAGACCGCGCAAGAGATGCCCGAGGCCTCGCAGGTGCGGCGCAGATCCTCCAGTGTCGGGATGAACTCGGTGAAGACCACCGCTTTGCCCGGGCGCGCCGCGAGCATCTGCCCGAGCTGCATCGCCTTGCTGCTGGCGTCGATGCCGGCCGCCAGGTCCAGGAGGGCTTCCAGCTCGCCCCGGTCGCCCGCGCCGTCCTGGCTCAGCGCGCGCGCCACGGAACGGCTGAGCGCCGCCGGACTGCTGCCCGCCTGCCGCTGCATCAGATCGAGCGCTTGCGCCGCCAGCGGCCGTCTCCCGGCCAGCCGGTAGCGCCCGGCTACGAAATGCGAAACCTCCTCGTACAAACGCGCCTCCGCTTCCGAGGGGGGCACGATCACACTGGCCGCGATGCGGTGCGGCAGTAACACGTCGGCCGCGGCCCGGGTATTGCGGATCATCACCTCGCCGAGCATGGCGCGCAGTTGTTCCGGGTTCTTGGGCGCTTTGGGCTTGCCCGCGGTGACGTAGCGTTTGCGGAATTCGGCTTCGGTCGCCAGCAGGCCCGGCTTGAGCAGCGTGATCAGGTTGTACAGCTCCAGCAGGTTGTTCTCGACCGGCGTGGCGGTCAGCATCAGGATGAACTTCTTTTGCAGCGAGTCCACCAGCCCCCAGTTGGCGCTGGTGCGGCTCTTCAGGCAGTGCGCCTCGTCCACGATCACCATGTCCCACGGCGCCCCGGCGATGGCGGCGGCGTGAGGCTCGAGGCGCGCCATGGCGATGGAGGCGACCACCAGCGGCTGTTCCTTCCAGAAGCGCGCCGGCTCGCGGCGGAACTCCGCGCTGTCGGGCGAGGCCGCGAGCAGGCCGAACTTCTCGCTCAGCTCGCCCTTCCATTGCGTGACCAGCGACGGGGGCGTGAGCACGAGCGCCCGGCTCACCATGCCGCGCACCAGGTACTCCTTCAGAACCAGGCAGGCTTCGATGGTCTTGCCCAGACCCACCTCGTCGGCCAGCAGCGCCCGCCCTTTGAAGTGCCGGAGCACCCGGCGCACGGTCTCCTGCTGGTACACGTAGGCGTCGACGCCCTGGAGCGACGGCAGGCAGAGCAGGTCCTCGAAACTCTGCGCCAGCCGCAGCTCGATCCAGCGCCGCCGGAGGAAGTAATCGGCGACGGTTCCGGGGCGCGCGAAATCCGGCGTGGCGGCGGGAAGGAACTGCACGCTGGCCCGGGGCGCCTCGGGAGGCTTCTCCCGTTTGGGAGGCGGCTCGGTGGCCGCCGGCTTGGGCGCGGGCGGCGTGGCGGGTTTGGTGCCGCGTGGTGGAAGGCTGCACAGCGCCTCGGCCGATTCTCGCAGCCGCTGCAAACCCGGGTCCCGCGAGCCTTTGGTTGCGGCCAGAAACTCGCGCATGGCTTCGACCGCTTGATCGTCCTGTCGCATCCGGCGGTGAAGAACGCCGATGTTATAGAGCACCTGCGGCTCGTCCCGAAGCTTCCGCAACTGGCGCAGATACGCCAGCGCTTCCGCGTGATGGCCGGCCTTGTCGTGGATCTGCGCCAGCAGCTCGAGGACGTGGGCGTTCTGCGGATCCAACACCAGCGCCTTCTTCAGCCATCGGTCGGCGGCGGGAGTATCGCCCCGATTGTGTGCATAGCGCGCCTGGCGGAACAGAATCTCCGCCTGCTGGCGGTCCGCTTCGCGCCGCTCTTCCGCGCGCCGCTGTTTGAGAATGTGCTTGCGCCGTTCCTGGTTGCTCGGTCTGGCCATCGGCCGGGGTGCTCCCCAGTCCTCCCATGATACACGCTGCTTGCGGGGATGCCGCCCTCAAACAGTTCCTGGGCGCGCGGACAGTGTTGTCCCTCACCGTGTTGGAACGGGAAGGCCGAATCTGGAAGTCTGGCTCCCCATCCTGCTACGCTACACTCTTGGTGGAACGCACGATGGTTTACCGCGATCCGTTCGACCGCGGCCCTCTGCACCGCGAGAGCGGCGGTCTACGAAACCCTCGCACAAACGTTCTATATCCTTTTCGCGACGGCATTCCCGTTTTCGTAATGCCGGCGGAAATCGATGGCCCCAATACCCGTTACCAACGGCTGTACGACCGGGTCGCGCCGTTCTACGACTTGTCGACCCGGCTCTATGCTTGGCTGAAGAGCGGAGCCGAAGAGACCCGGCGTAGTGTTTACCTCAAGCTGCTGGAACTGCGCCCGTCTTCACGGTTCCTGGAGGTGTCGGTTGGCACGGGCGCCAATTGGGCCTACCTCAGCCGCAACCTGCAATTCCATGGCTTGGACCTGTCGTGGGGCATGCTGACTCGCTGCCGCCGTCGTGTCCGGCGCCTGCACCTCGAGGCCGAGCTCTGCCAGGGGCTTGCGGAGCACTTGCCGTACCCGGAAAACTATTTCGACTGCGTGTTTCACATGGGCGGCATTAACTTTTTCACCGATCCTGCTGCCGCGCTACGGGAGATGATACGCGTTGCCTGTCCCGGGACTCGACTCGTGGTGGTGGACGAGACCGAAGAATTCGCGGAACGCCATGAGAAGACCTTCTTTGCCAGGGCGTTCTATGGAGACCGGCCGCGAACAATAAAGGCGCCGTTAGATTTACTTCCGCCACAGATGGAAGAAGTGCAGCTTGACACGGTGTGGGCCGGCGACCTGTATGTGCTCAGTTTCCGCAAACCTGGGCCGACGGGAAGCCTCGGAGAGCCATGCCCACCTCGGACCCAAGGCCGGTTAGATTTCTGACCAGACACCCTCCCCAGGTAGGACTCGAACCTACAACCCTACGGGTGACGGCCGGACTCTCATGCACTGCGCCGCCCGGCCCGCCTACGGCCGGGGCTTCAGCGCCTGATCGAGGGAGACGCCCATGGCCTCGAGGATGCCGCCGGTGGCTCGTTGAAGGGCGGCCTGCGCCTTCATGTAGGATGCCTTCGCCACCAGCTCGGTGGAGCGGGCCTGGGCCAGCAGGTTCTGGTACTGCATCAGGAAGAACCCGGTCGAGATGCCCTCCTCGAAACGCGACTGCTCGGCGGCGAAGGACTGCTCCTGCAGCGTTCGGGTGGCCACGGCGGCCTGGTAGGCGGCGCGCATCGACCCGATCGTGGCGCCGCGAGCCGAGTGATCAGCACGGGTAGGCCCGGATGTGAATCAATGCCATGCCGCTTGACGGCCTCTGGGAGATCCTCCGCTCCTACTCCGCCGGAGCTTTTCAGGACTCCGTTGAAGCCGTCCAGTTTGGCTCCCCAAGTGAAACAACGAGTGTTTTGCGGCGGAGAGACACTGGCAAATGGATCGATTCCGGATGTCGTCAGCTCCTTCGAGCAGCCAGCATCTGAATTCCGTCGGCGGCGATGATGCTGATGTGTCCAGCCCATGACCTATTCGACTCGACAAACGCACGCACGAGCGGCTCGAGATTCTCGGGAGTCGCAGGATGGACCCGAAACAAGACGACGCCGGATTGTCGGAGAGGAGCCCGGCGTTGGACGGCAATCTGCCAGAAGTCCCTATCCAGCGTCAGCATGATGCGCGCTTCGGATTCGGCCAAATCCAACAGGGCGGCATCCTTCCAACCGGAGCAATCGGTTCGAGCCCAAAGCACGTCGTTGCCATCGGCGCGAAGCGCCTCGACAATCGGCTTCGGAAAGTTCTCGGCGGCGAGGAGGCGCCTCTACGCGGGAATCGGATAGGCCTTGTATTTGCGGGCCAAGTAGCTGGCGTAGAACAAGCAGGCGAGGATATCCTCCCGCGTCAGGCCCGGATAGTTTGTCAGGATCTCGTTCTCGGACTGACCGGCCGCAAGGAGTTCGAGAACGAATTCGACCGCCAGACGCGTCCCTCGGATCACTGCTTTGCCGGCCAGGACCTCGGGATCCAAGACGATGCGCTCCGAAAGCGGCATAACCACAGTCTACCGTGTCAACGCGCGCTCCAGGGGGGCGTTGGGCGAGGCCTTGGCGGTTGGTTTGACTTGGCTTGGCAACCCAAGCTGCACATCGGCAGCGATTGGCGCTCGTTGGTGGCGGTTGGTACTGGGTAGCGGCGGATGAAGGCGCTTGTGATTGGCTCCCCACCCTGGACGCATTCCGAACCAGCATCTCCGGTGAGGTCACGTGTAGACGCTGAGTGAACTCTGAGGGGGCGAACAAGACACTTGCTCCCGCACAGTGCCGCCAGTTCCAAAGGTCCAGGCCGTCCGGCCAGGCCCGTCGTCAGATGGTCACCCGATGTCGGATACTCGGTCCTCTGCCGGGCGGTGTTGGTCTTCGAGCAACGTTCGCAGCCGGTGGTGGTTCACTGTACGACTTGGCGTTTCTCATCCCTACTCCGGACCAACGGACCTAACCCATGCAGTATGGAATGGCTACAGCGCCGATTTCCGCTCAGGCTGGGCGCGGAGTACTAGTACTATATTGGCGCGCCGGAATGGCATTTCCACTTGCATCGACTCTTTCCGTACCCGTAGAATGAACCCGGCGTACCGACCCTGGTCAAGGGAGAGGGTTTGTTGCGAGAGGAGATGCAAGCGATGAAACTGGCTATTCGATGTGCTGCTCTTGTGGTGCTGGCGCTGATGCCTGTTTACGGCGGTCTCGTAACCAACCCCGGATTTGAAACGGGTAACCTGACAGGTTGGACGTTTACACCGGCCAGTTGCGGCGTTGACTTCTACGTGGGGGGCCCGGCGCACACTGGCTCATACGCAGCCCACTTTGGCGGTACGTGCGTTGGGTTTTACGATACGATCTCACAGGTCATACCAACGGAAGTCGGTGCAACGTACACGTTCAGTTTCTGGCTCGATAGCAATAACGGAAATGGCAACGGCGAGCGGGCTCTGTGGGACGGCAGCGCGGTTCTGGATCTGACGAACTTCGCGCAGGGCTGGACCGAGTATTCCTACACCGTGAAGGCGACCGGCAGCAGCACAACGATTGCGTTCGCAGGCTACAATGCTCCGTCTGAGAGGTGGAACGGGGTCGATGATGTCCTTGTAACGGAGAACATCCCCGAGCCCTCCGCGTGGGTACTGGCCCTGGGAGGCATCCTCGGAGTCATCACGCTGCGCAAGCGGCGCTGAGCGGCCACTGAAGCTCGCCTGAAGAACGCGACACACGCATGGCACACTAGGAACGCGGGCCAGATCGGTGTGGTGGACAGCCCATCTCACATTCTGGCAATCACGCGGCAAACCGGACTGTGCGACATGCTCTCAGTCAGGATGTTTGGCTTCCCAGGTCGGACTCGAACCGACGGCCCTCCGGTAACAGCCGGCCTATGACGGACTGCGCCGCCCGGCCCGCCTACGGCCGTCCCTTCAGCGCCTGATCGAGGGAGACGCCCATGGCCTCCAGGATGCCGCCGGTGGCGCGTTGCAGGGCGGCCTGCGCCTTCATGTAGGATGCCTTCGCCACCAGCTCGGTGGAGCGGGCCTGGGCCAGCAGGTTCTGGTACTGCATCAGGAAGAAGCCGGTCGAGATGCCTTCCTCGAAGCGCGCCTGCTCGGCGGCGAAGGACTGCTCCTGCAGCGTTCGGGTGGCCACGGCGGCCTGGTAGGCGGCGCGCGCCCGGCGCATGGCGATCAGTGCGTCCTCGATTTCCAGGCGCGCCTGGTTGCGGAGCTGCGCCAGCCGGATCTCGGACTGGCGCAATTGCACCTCGTCCCGGGCGGCGTCGGCCTCGGCCACGCGGTTCCGCAAGGGCAGATTGACCTGCACCCCAATTCCGTAAGTCGGATAGTTCCGGGCCGCGATCTGGCCCAGCAGGCCCCCGTATCCGCCCAGGAAATTCGTGTCGGGCCCCACCGCCAGAGGATTGAGCTGCCCGGCCAGGCCGCTGTTCTGCATCACTCCCACCAGGTCGATCTGCGGCAGCAGCGCGTTGCGCGCTCCTTCGAGGCTGATCGCGGAGTTCTCCACCTGCAATGCGGCCTGCCCCAGGTCGGGGCGATTCGCCAGGGCCTGAGCCACCAGGTCCGGCACGGGAACCACCTGGTCCTGGTCCGGGACTCGTAGCGGATCGGTCGCCACGATGTGGGCGGCGGCGACGGCAGAATCGTACAGCCCCTTGCGCGTGATGACGTTCTTGAGAATCGCTTCCTGCTCTTCGAGCAGCCCGCGGGCGCCGATCAGGTCCTGGCGGGCGGCCGAAACCTGGGCGTTGGCCCGCGTCAATTCGATCTCGGCCGAAGTTCCTTCCTCGACCTGCGCTTTGGTGTCGGCGTACAGCCGCTCGGCAAGCTCGACCGTCTGCTGCTTCACCTTCACGTCCTCGCTGAGGCCGACCAGGTCGATGTAGAGGCGGGTGACGCCGTAGGCGGTGGCGATCAGTTGCTGCGTGAAGAGCAGGCGCGAGATCTTCCGCTCGTTTAGGGCAATGCGAATGAAGCGGCGGTTCAACCCTCGGCCGAAGCCCCTCAGCAAGGGCTGCGTGAGGGTCAGCCCGAGGCTGGAGGCGGTGAAGGGGCTGTAGTCGCTATGGAACGTGTTCAGCGACTGGCGGCTGTTATTGAACGCCAGCCCGACCTGGCCGCCGGTGCTGAAGCCTTGCTGAACTCCGGCATTCGCAAGCAGGTTCCCAGCGACTAGGGCGTTGACGCCGTACTGCGCCAGGTAGTTCTGCGGGAGGGTCTGGTGACTCCAGTTCCAGGCCCCGGTGAGCGCGGGATCGAGCGACGGCACCGCCGGACCGTTCGAGAGCGGAGCCGTCCCCAGAATGGAAAGGTTCGATTGGACGCCGCTCAGCAGGCCCAGCTCGGATGGATTGGTGGAGACGGTGGAAGATCCGAAGCGGTTGCCGATCGAGATCAGCAGCGGGCTGGCGGGTCCGCCGATTCCCACGGGCGCCTCCCCGATGTTGTAGGAAAGCCCGCGCAGGAGACCGCCGCCGCGCGCGCGCAACGCGTCCGAGTCGGCCAGGAACATGCCGTAGCGCTGAAGCTCGACGTCGAGGTTGTTCTCCACCGCCAGGGCCACGGCGTCCTGAAGAGAGAGGTAAAGGTTGCCGGCGCGCAGCAGATCGCTCACGCGGCGGGAGTTCTCGAGCGCGACGGCGGGCGGCCGCCATCCCTTGCCGAATTCCGGCTGCGCGGCGGCCGCGAGACTCGTGCAGGCCAGCGCCACGGCGGCACAAACGGGAGTCGAGGTACGCATGGTCAACGACCCTTGGGCGCGGCCGCGGGCTCCGCTTCCAGGCGGACGGTTCTCACCCGGACGCCTTCGCGAACGGCATCGCTGGGATTGATCACCACCCGTTCGCCCTCCTGGACGCCGCTGAGCGCCTCGACCTGCGGTCCATAGTCCCGGCCCACCGTGATTTTCCGAAAATGGATGCGTTCGTCGCGATCCACGACCGCGACCAGCGTCCCTTCGCCGCGCACCGCCAGCGCATCGGCGTCCAGCAGAAGAGGCGGGTCCTTCCGCGTGGCCTCCAGGCTCACCTGAACGTACATCCCCGGCAGCAAGGAGCCGTCGGGATTCGGAACCTGGATCTCGGCCAGCATGGTCCGGGTTGCGGGATCGAGCGCATTGGCCGCCCGCGACACCGTGCCGGAATAGCGCACGCCGGGGCGGTCGGCGAGCGACAGAATCGCGGGCATGCCGCTGCGGATGGAGGCCGCATGCACCTGCGGCACGTTGACGTAGGTGCGCAGGAGGCCGGTCTGAGCCACGCGGAACAGCAGCGTGTTGCCCGAGGTGACCAGGGTGCCGGCATCCACGCTGCGCATGGTGACGATGCCGGCAAACGGCGCGAGCACTTTGAGGTAGCCGCGGAGATCCTCGAGGCGGGCCAGATTGGCCTCCGCCGCCGCGATGTTGCTTCTGGCCGCCTCGAGCGACTTGGAGGCCGCCACGACCGCGGCGGCCTGCACCTTGTAATTGGCCTGTAGCTGGTCGTTCTCCTGGCGCGAGACCACGCCGCGCTTGAGCAGGTTGGCCCACCGGGCTGCCGTCACCTGCGCCAGGTCTTCGTTCGAGCGCGCCTGATCGTAGTTGGCCTGCGCCTGCTCCAGAGCCGCCTTCGCCTGCCCGACTGCCGCCCTGGCTTGAAGCGCCTGCTGGTCCAGTTCGGGCGCCTCGATTTCCGCCAGCAACTGCCCCGCCTGCACGCGGTCTCCGATATCGGCGTAGCGCCGCTTGAGGTAGCCATCCGCGCGCGCCAGGATGGGGGCTTCGGTGATCGCCTGGGTGGTACCCGGCAGGATCAACCGGGAAACCGCCGGCGCGCGTTTCACCAGCGCGACCCTGACGACGGGCAGCGCTTCGCTGCGCTCCTTGGCCTCCTCGACGATTTGCGACTCGCGGCGCTGGCGCGGCAAATAGCCCAGGGCGAAGACTACGGCCAGCGCCACCACGAGCAGCAACAGTCCGGCGCGAAGCGCCCACCGGGATGGCCGCCGCGCCGGTTCGCCGGCCTGGGCCCGTAACTCCCGGAGCTCCGCTTCCAACTCCTCGATGCGCGACCGCGGGTCCTTCATAACTCGGCGCCTTGCTCCTCCGCCGCAAGCCGGGCCTCGTAGTCCATCGGCGGCCGCCGGCGCAGCGTGCTGTAAACCACCGGAACCACGAACAACGTCGAGACGGTTGCCACCGCCAGGCCGCCAATCACGGCGCGGCCCAGCGGAGAATTCTGCTCGCCGCCCTCTCCCAGCCCGAAGGCCATCGGCAGCATGCCCATGATCATGGCCAGCGCGGTCATGATGACCGGCCGGATGCGGGTGAATCCCGCCGAGTGCGCGGCCTCGCGCGAGCCCATGCCGGTGGCCCGCTGATCGTTGGCGAACACCACCACCAGGATGCTGTTGGCCGTGGCCACGCCGATGCACATGATGGCGCCCATCAGCGAGGGCACGCTGAGTGTGGTCTGGGTGGCAAACAGAATCCAGAGAATGCCCGCCATGGCGCTCGGCAGAGGCATCAGGATGATGAACGGGTCCAGCCAGGACTGGAAATTGACGACCATCAGCAGGTAGACCAGGATCACGGCGACAATCAGCCCCAGCCCGAGGCGGGCGAAAGAGGTTTGCATAGTATCGACCTGGCCGCGAACCACGAGCGTTGTCCCGCGAGGCAACTGGGGCGTCATTTCGCCGACGATCCTGCGCACCTGGGTTCCCAGGCCGCCCAGGTCGCGGCGGTCGACGTTGGCGTAGACGTCGAAGACCGGCTGCACGTTGTAGTGGTTCACGATTTGCGGCGCCAACCCGCGCTGAGCCGCCGCGAGATTGGAGAGCAACTGGGTGTTCGGCGGGATCGCGCCGGGGTTGCCGTAAGCCGCCGACGTGCGGCTCGGGCCGGAGGGCAGAAACGCCGTGCTGGCCGCAGGATTGGAGACCGTGCCCGCCGGAGCCGGCGAGGCGCCCGCGCCCGCCGCCGCAATCGGGGTGTTCAGCAGCGCGTCGAGCGAATCCATCCGGCGCTGCGGGGTTTGAACCGCGACCTGGTAGTTCACTCCGGTCCTCCAGTTCAGCCACTGGTTGGGCGAAACCTGGCCGCTGGAGCTGAGCGAGACGAGCATGCTGTTGCTCACGTCACGCTGCGTCATCCCCACCTGCCCGGCCCGGACGCGGTCCACCGCCAGCCGCACTTCCGGGTAGTCCACCGTCTGGTGGATGTGAACGTCGGCCGCGCCCGGTATGCGCGCGATGCGGCGGGAAATCTCCTGCGCCAGCGCGTAGTTGCGGCTCGTCTCGCGGCCCACCACCTGGACGTCCACCGGCGCCGGCAGGCCGAAGTTGAGGATCTGATTGGTGATGTTGGCGGCCTCGAAATAGAAGAGCACCTGCGGGAACTTCTCGCGCAGCCGCCGGCGGAGCTGCTGAACGTATTCCAGCGTGGGCCGGCGTCGTTCGGGCTTCAAAGACACCAGGATCGAGCCGTCGTCCGGTCCGATCGACGGGTTGTCGCTAAACGCCAGGCTGAGCCCGCTATTCGGCATTCCGATGTTGTCGAGGATGGTATCCAGCTCATCCGGCGGGACCACCGCGCGGATTTCATCCTCGACGGCGGCGAAGATCAGTTCGGTTTCCTCGATGCGAGTCCCGGCGGGCGCCCGGGCGTGCAGCCGCATCTGGCCCGAATCGACGGTGGGGAAGAAATCCTCGCCCACCATCGGCAACAGCGCGAGCGAGCCCAGCGAGAACGCGAAGAACGCCGCCAGGACCGTCTTGCGGTGGTCCAACGCCCAGTCCAGCAGTCCCGCATAGGCGGTGCGGAGGCGCTGGAAGCCGCGGTCGGCCGCCGAGTGGAACCGCCGGAACAGGCCTTTGGGCCGGGCGCCTCCCGCGTGGCCGCCCTCGGTGTACATGTCCATTTCGGAGCGCAGAAGATGGTGCGCCATGGTGGGTACCAGCGTTCGCGACAGCAGGTAAGAAGCGAGCATCGCGAAGACCACCGCCATCGCCAGCGGCGTGAACAGGTACCTGGCGGCCCCGGTCAGCAGGAGCACGGGCACGAAAACAATGCAGATCGAGAGCGTGGCGACCAGGGCCGGAACCGCGATCTGCTGCGAGCCGTCCAGAACGCCGCGCACCAGCGATTTCCCCAGCCCGAGATTGCGGTGAATGTTCTCGATGGCCACGGTGGCATCGTCGACCAGGATGCCCACCGCCAGCGCCAGCCCGCCCAGCGTCATCACGTTCACCGTGTGCCCGAGCAGGCTCAGCACGATGAGCGATGTCAGGATCGAGAGCGGAATCGAGATGCAGACGATCACCGTGCTGCGCCAGCTCCCCAGGAACAGCAGGATCATCAGGCCGGTGAGCAGCGCCGCCATGACCGCCTCGCGGACCACGCCGTTGATGGCCGCTCTCACGAACAGCGACTGGTCGAAGAACTGCTTGACCTCGAGCGAGCTGGGGAGGCTGACGAGGATTTTCGGCAAGACGGCTTTAACCTTGTTGACGATATCCAGCGTGGAGGCCTTGCCGATCCGCAGCACCGTCAGCAGCGCGCCGCGCGTTCCGTTGGTGCGCACCACGTTGTTCTGCACCGAGTAGCCGTCCCGCACCTGGGCGACATCCCGAAGGTAGACCGTCGCGCCGTTGAGGGTCTTCACAGGGAGATCGTTCAACTCGTCCAGCAGCCGCGGGCTGCTGTTGAGCTTCACCTGGTAGTCGCGATCCCCCAGCTTGGCCGTGCCCGCCGGCAGGATCAGGTTCTGGGCCGAGATCGCCGCGGAGATGTCGCTGGCCGACAACTGGTAGGCATAGAGCGCCGCGGGGTCGATATCCACCATGACCTGGCGCACCTTGCCGCCGAAGGGAAGCGGGATCGCGGCTCCCTGCACGGTGGCAAGCTGCGTCCGGATGAAGTTCTGGCCCAGGTCGTACAGCTCCTGCTCGGAGAGAGTCTTGCTCCCCAGCCCCAACTGGAGGATCGGGACGCTGGAGGCATCGTACTTGATCACGCCCGGCGGGAAGATGCCGGGGGGCAAAGTGCGGAGCAGGGTCTGCGAAATCGCGGTGACCTGCGCCAGGCCCATCTCGACCTTGGCGTTGGGCTGGAAGTAGATCCGCACGACGGCGACGCCGTTGAAGGATTGCGACTCGATATGCTCGACGTCGTTCACCGTGGTGGTCAGGGCGCGCTCGAAAACGGTGACGACCCGTTTCTCCATCTCCTCCGGGGAGATTCCCTGGTAAGTCCAGATGACGCTGACCACCGGGATGTCGATGTACGGGAAGATGTCCACCGGCATGGTGTAGATGGCGGCGCCGCCCAGCAGGGCGATGGCCAGAGCCATCACCACGAAGGTATACGGCCGTCGCAGTGCGAGTCGGACGATCCACATGGGCTTGCTCGTGCCGGAGGAGAGGCCTCGAGGTCGAAAGCTGTACTCCCGCCTAAGAGTCCAAGGTAGCGCCCGGCTTCCTCCCCGCGCAAGCGCCGGGGGCAATCCCCGAGTACGGACCTGCCCCAGCGACGCCTGCCGCGCCGCCGCTTGCAGCGGTGGTCACACGGTACCTCGAGCAGGTCGAGACGCTCAAGAAGCTGAACAGTTGCAGGGACTGGCGTGAATTCCCACGCGAAGTTCGGGATTGGTGATCTGGAACGAGCGATGCGGTTTTGTTATACTCACGGATGAAAACCGAGCGGGAGTAATTCAGTGGTAGAATGCCAGCTTCCCGCTCTCCCCTTTTCTCCTCAATGTTTTCCGGTTTTGGTGTCCTCCGTGGTGTCCGCTTATAATGCGGGCACCTGGGTGGATTCCGAATGCCTCACGTCAACATCCTGAAGAAAGTCAAACTCGAGAGCGGCTGGAAGCTGCTCTCGATTCCGCGTAACGCCAAAGGCAACTACGACTGGACGGCGCTGCCTGCCGAAGGCTTCTACTTGATCGAGTGGCGCAGCGGCGGCAAGCGCCGCCGCGCTTCAGTCGGCGCCACCGCCGCTGAGGCGCTCGAAGCGCAGCGCCGGAAACGCCACGAGCTCGAGGGCCGTACACTCGGCATCCCCGGATTCGAGCAGGCGGGCGAGGAGCCAAAGAAGCCGCCGCTACATTTGATGGTCGCCAAGTACCTCGAACAGATCGAAACACTGAAGAAACCGAACACACATCGCAAGTACGAAGCCGTGCTCGAGCGCTTCCTCGACTTCTTCCGCGACCGTGAGTCAATCGACGGGATCTCCGGCGAGGATCTGACGGACTTTATCATCAGCCTGAAGAGGGATCACAAGCTTGGCGCCAACACGATCCTCCATAACGCCGTCATCGTTGCCCAGTTCTTCAAACGTAACGGCCGCGGAGGGATGACTCGCGACCTGCCACTTCCCGAACGCATTACCCCGCTCCCCAGGGAATATCGCGAAGAGGATCTGGCAAGATTTCTGGCGGCTGGCAGCCCATGCGACCGCGCCCTGTTCGCAACGTTCCTGATGACCGGGTTCCGCGAACAGGAAGTCATGTATCTGTTCTGGAGCGACGTCAACCTCGACCTCCAGACCGTCCGTGTCACTGCGAAGCCCCACCTCGATTTCTTCCCGAAGCGGTGGGAGGAGCGGGAGGTGCCGGTTCCCGTCAAGCTGGTCGAACTGCTTCGGGTGCATCCGCGCGATCTCCGCAGTCCTTTTGTGTTCCCCTCCCCAACCGGACACCGCGAACAGAATATGCTGCTTCGGTGCAAGGTTGTCGCTGCGCGCGCCGGCCTCGATCCGGCAGAGTGGGACCTCAAAACGTTCCGATCGACCTACGCGACGCGCAACCTGCGCGCCGGATTCGACGTGCGCACTGTCCAGCACTGGATGGGGCACAGGTCACTCGAAACCACGATGCGGTATTTGGTGCCTGCCAGGGACGTCTATGATCGCCTGGATCAGATCTCGCTTCCCGGAGCGCCCGCATCCACCGTCCCTCTCCGGAAAGGGCCGGCTGGACGGCGACGGACCGGCGGCAATATCGAAACCGGCATGCCACAGGTCGGCTGAGGCTCTGTATGTACTATAATGTAGTTACGGTGCGGTAGGGCGTACCGATGCGGTTCCTTTGGGATGAGGCCAAGAATCGCCGCAACCGCGCCAAGCACAAAGTGAGTTTTGAAACGGCGCGGCTCGTCTTTGATGATCCCTGCGCGTTGAGCATGCAGGATCGGGTTGCTGAAGGCGAGGAGCGTTGGCAGACGCTTGGTTTGGCAGGGGGTGCAGTCGTCCTGCTGGTCGCTCACACCTACATGGTGGAAGGCGACGAAGAGGTGATTCGCATCATCTCTGCCCGCAAGGCGACGGCGCGCGAGAGGAAGGTTTATGCAGAAGGCGGTGAATCGCCAGACTAAAGAGCTCGCGGCGTTGAAGCGAATGAAGGACGAATCCATCGACACATCCGACCTGCCGGAAGTGACGGATTGGACCAGAGCAGTCGTTGGCAAATTCTATCGTCCGATCAAAAAGCCACTGACCATTCGCCTCGACGCCGACGTGCTCGCTTGGCTGAAGTCTCAGGGCAAGGGCTACCAAACGCGGATCAATGCGATCCTGAGAACTGCGATGGAGCACCCCACTCAGGGATAGCAGGCGATTGGTGGTTTTCCGGAAACGCAGCAGGGGCTGCCGTGGCGGCCTTGAGAGCGCCACCGCGGCGAACCCGTCCATCAGCAGCCTGGCGCTCAGTTGCCCATCTCGCCCCCTATGACTCACGGCTTTCCCCGGCTTTGACAGAGTCGGCGCTCCCGGCTAGAACCGAGACAGCGATATATCTGGAGACACCATGTCGACCTCCCCCGCCACAATCAGCTCTACTCCGACTCGGACAAAGGATGTTTTCGAGCGGCTGGCCGAATGCGACTTCCTACTTAACGCCAAGGAACTCGGCCAGATTCTTGGTATCAGTCCCAAAACGATCTACAGCTACGTCTCCCGAAACCTGATCCCTTACTATAAGATCGAGTCGAACGTCCGGTTTCGGGCGGGCGACGTCATGGAATGGTTGCGCCGCCGTGCCGGCTGCCGTGTCAGTTGACCGGGCCGCAGACACCCTCGTGCCCCCGCCCATCTGTCGGAAACTGCTCGCTAACCTCCTTGAGCAGCAGAACCCGGCCTCGGGCGCGTGGGGGTACCGCCGGGGCCAGGACGCTGTCGAACCCACCTGCCTTGCGTTGATGGCCATCCGCGCGGGGAAAGGCGCAAGCGGCAGGCTCGCAGCCCGTTGGCTTGAAGAGCAGCAGACAGCCAGTGGCGCATGCCACGCCTTCGTAGGACATGACGAGGATGCTTGCTGGACCACTTCGCTCGCAGTCATCAGCCTAGTCAACAGCTTTCCGACGAGTGCGGGGTTGCAGCGGGTTGTTCAGTGGCTCATCAAGGCGCGTGGACGCGAAGCGCAATGGCTTTGGCGCTGGAAGTTTCAGACAGTCGACACGAAGGTTAGTTTCGATCCGGCTAAGTTCGGCTGGGGCTGGGTGGAGGGCACCACCAGTTGGGTGATCCCGACAGCGCTGACCATCATTGCGCTTCAGAAGGCCGTGCGCAGCGGACTGTGCCAAGATGGCGAGTGCCGAGGTCGCATCCAGTTGGGCTGCGAAATGTTGTTGGACCGGATGTGTCCCGGTGGTGGCTGGAACGCGGGCAACAGCGTTGTATTCGGGGTGGCACTCCAACCCCACATTGATGCGACCGCGATTGCTTTGCTGGCACTGCTCCACTATCCGGCCGCGGCAGCGATCGAGTCGTCACTCCGATGGTTAGGGGCACGCGCGGTTCAATGCCCCTCCCCATTCAGCATCCCGTGGGCCGTCCTTGCTATGGACGTCTATCGCGATCTCATTCCGGACACAAAGGCGCGAGTCATGGCGGCTACGGAACGCCTGATCCAACTCCTCGACACCGGGACCGGCGTCGGCGAGACGTGCACACAGGCTCTGGCCGCGCTGGCAATTGAAGCAGCGGCGGGCGGAGAGAATGTGTTCGCGGTGAAGGCATGACGGAGCACCACACCCGGCGCGCCTTCGTTGCGGCGGCAGGCGCGACGGCTGGCGCCGCCCTGCTAGCCCGTCACATCCTCCCTCATTCCACCTGGCTCAAGGATCGAAGGCCGCGAAAGTCGCGCGTCGCGATTCTCTCCGCCTCAGACTACGCGGAGAGCCTGGAGGACGTGCTGTTTCGAGGCCTGCGGCTCTTTCGGCTCGACGTCAAGGGGCGGGCGGTCCTGCTCAAGCCCAACTTGGTGGAACACATCGCCGGTGTGGAGGTGAACACGAATGCACTCCTCGTGGGTGCTGCGATCGACGCCTTCTTGCATCTGGGCGCAGCGCGAGTCGTGGTGGCAGAAGGCCCTGGTCACCAGCGTGACACGTACCTTTCGTTGGTGGAGAGCGGCCTCGATGAGCAACTGCGATTGCGCCAGGTGCAGTTCATAGACCTCAACCGCGACGAAGTCGTTCGAGTGCCAACAGAGTCAGACTATTCGGGACTTGGACATCTGTGGTTACCGCGGACTGTCCTCTCGGCTGACGTGGTCGTTTCGATGCCGAAGGTTAAGACGCACCACTGGGCCGGCGTGACCTTGAGCATGAAGAACATGTTCGGCGTGATTCCGGGTGTGGCGTATGGATGGCCGAAGAACGTGCTGCATTGGAGAGGCATC